>Ga0213829_1000521_pt1 | contig 35492 bp, 26 predicted proteins | sample MC6MC0896MG_FD_180665 | JGI IMG/M metagenome (GOLD analysis project Ga0213829, IMG submission 180665) | Enriched soil aggregate microbial communities from Iowa State University, Ames, United States - MC6-MC0896-MG | ecosystem: Environmental > Terrestrial > Soil > Unclassified | place: USA: Iowa...
TCCTGCGAGACGGACTATGTGGACAACTGCGGACTAGGGTGCAGTACTTGACCACACGGAAATGCGCCCTGATTCACTTTTCGCGGGTCAATATCCCCGCAAAACGTGAATCAGGGCGCAGAACCGATCAGGAAAGCCGGTCAGTCGAGGGTCACGCCAGGCGCTTGGGGCCGTACTCGGCCAGGAACTCGCCCGGGCCGGGGTTGCCTTCGGCGGAACCGCCGCCCAGGTGCTTCACGACACCCCACACGGCGTTCAGGCCCGTGGTCACGGCGCCCTCGGCCCAGCCGGCCGTCCAGGACACGTCGTCGCCGGCCAGGAAGATCCCGCGGTGCGCCTCGTCCAGGGAAGCCTGGTCGAAGTGCGTGTACAGGCGCTCCTGGTACCGGTAGTGGCCCGGCAGGTTCGCCTTGAACGCGCCCATGAAGTTGGGGTCGGACTCCCAGGACACCGTGATGGGCGTGCCGATCACGTGGCTGCGGATGTCCACGCCCGGGTAGATCTGCTCCAGGGAGTGGATCATGAGGTCAGCACGCTGCTCGCCGTCGAGGCTCAGCCACTTCAGGGCGTCATCGTTCCAGGTGTAGGAGAGCAGGATGACGGCGGGCTTGTCGGGGCCGTTGTCCAGCAGGTAGGTGCCACGCGTCAGGCGGTCGGTGAGGGTCATCGACATGACCTCCTCGCCCGTCTCCGGGTTGCGGTCCTTCCAGAACGGCCGGTCCACCATCACGAAGGTCTTGGACGACTGCATGTAGTGGGAGCGCTCGATCGCGGTCCACATCTCCGCCGGGAACAGTGCCTCCTCGGTGTGGATCCGCGTGGACAGGAGCCACGACTGGCACGTGGTCACCACGGCCGCGTACTCGTTCTCCCGGCCCCAGCGCTCGGTGACCGCGATACGGGAGGTGGGAGCGCCGTCGTCGTCCTTCACGCGGGCGATCTTCGCCACCGCGCCACGCGGGGCTCCGCCGTGCAGGCTGGCCAGGGAGGTGCCGGCAGGCCAGTGCTTGAGGTCCGACGGCGCGTGGTTCCACAGCGCCTCCGGGATGCGGGCCGCGCCGCCCACCACACCGCGGTGGTGGTCATCCGCGTCGGTGTAGACGACGCGCAGGATCTCCAGGATGGAATTGGGGAAATCGGTGTCCCAGCCGCCGGTGCCGAAACCGACCTGACCGAACGCCTCGCGGTGCGCGTAACCGGCTTCCTTGAAGGCCCGGCTCTTGGCGATGAAGCCGTAGAACGTCTCCTCGTCCAGCTCCTCCAGGAGCTCGTCCCAGATCTCCTTGATCTTCGCCGTGTCACGGGCCTTGAGCGCGTTCTGCATCTCGGTGAAGCGCGCATCCTCCTCCATGCACGCCTTCCACGCGGCGGCGACCTCGTGGAAGAACTCCGGAAGGTCCTCGGACTTCTCGGCGTAGTACTTCCGGCCCTTGAGCTCGATCACGGTGCTCGACGTGACCGGAGCGAGCGGATTGGGGAAGTCCTCCGTCGCCAGGCCCAGCAGGTCGATGTAGTGGTACAGCGCCTTGCTGGAGACCGGGAAGCGCATGCCGCCGAGGTCCGCGGTCACCTCCGGGGCGCTCGGGAAGCTGGCGGTGCGGAGGCGGCCGCCGATGCGGTCCGCCTCATACACCACGGGCTTCAGACCGAGCTTCATGAGTTCGTACGCGGTCACGAGGCCGGACAGACCGGCGCCCACCACGGCCACCTCGGTGCCGTACAGCTCCTCGGGGACGCCGCCCAGGCCCGCGGGGTTCTGCAGGTAGAGGTCGTAGCTGAAGGGGAAGTCCGGGTTCAGCATGGTGATGGGTGCGGTCCCCTCGGACGGGGAGGGAAGGGCGGTCGGTTCCATGGGTCCTTGCCTAGTGTTCGTGTACTGCGAGTTCGTACTGGGGATGAAGAGGAGGGTGCGGACTCAGTCGTCCTGGTGGCTGAGCAGGTAGGCCTGGTCGTCCAGACCGCCCACCCGGGAGTTCCGGCGGCCGTACGCGAGATAGAGGACGATGCCCACCAGCATCCAGGCGCCGAACACCAGCCAGGTCATGCCGTCCAGGTTCGCCATGAGGAACAGACAAGCCAGGGCGCCGAGAACGGGCACCACCGGGTACAGCGGCACACGGAAGCTGCGGGCCTTGCCCGGCTTGGTCACACGCAGGTAGATCACGGCGACGTTGACCAGGGCGAACGCGAACAGGGTGCCGATGCTGGTGGCGTCCGCGAGCGCCCCGAGCGGGATGAAGGCGGCGGTCAGCGCGACGACGACGCCGACGATCCAGGTGCCCTTGACCGGCGTGTGGGTGCGGGGCGAGACCTCGCCGAACACCTTGGGCACCAGACCGTCGCGGGACATGGTCAGCAGGATACGCGTCTGGCCGTACAGCACCGTGAGGACCACGGAGACGATCGCCAGCACGGAGGTGACTGCGAAGACCAGGGCGATCCAGGGCTGGTGGGTGATCTCGTTGATGATCTGCACCAGGGGCGCCTCGACACCGTCGAACCACTGCCAGTTCCGTGCGCCGATGGCGGCCACGGCCACCAGGACGTACACCGTGGTGACGATCAGCATGGACAGCAGGATCGCCCGGGGCAGATCGCGCTTGGGGTTGCGGGCCTCTTCACCGGCGGTGGAGGCGGCGTCGAAGCCGATGTAGGAGAAGAAGACCTTGGAGGCCGCGGCGCTCATGCCGGCGGCGCCCATGGGCAGGAGGGGCTCGAAGTTTCCGGCGTTGAAGGCCGTGAAGGCGACGATGCAGAAGAAGATCAGGATGGCGACCTTGGCGAACACGATGATGGTGTTCACCAGGGCGCTCTCCTTGGCGCCGCGCACCAGGAGCACGGTGGCCAGGAGGACGATGATGAGAGCCGGGAGGTTGACCAGGCCACCGCCGCCCGGCGGCTGCGAGATGGCGTCCGGCAGCTGAATTCCGAACACGGCGATGGTCTCATTCACGTACTGACCTGCGCCCACGGCGACGGCGGCCACGGAGACGGCGTATTCCAGGACCAGGCACCAGCCACAGATCCAGGCCATGCCCTCGCCCATCGTGGCGTAGGAGTAGGAGTAGCTGGAACCGGCCACCGGGACCATGCCCGCCATTTCGGCGTAGGAGACGGCGGAGAGCAGCGCGGCGAAGCCCGCCACCACGAAGGAGAGCCAGATGGCGGGGCCGGCGATCGGCACGGCGTCGCCGAGGATGACCAGGATGCCCGTGCCGAGCGTGGCGCCGACGCTGATCATGGTCAGCTGCAGGACGCCGAAGTTCCGCTTCAGGCTTCCGTGCCCGGAGTTGTTCCGGGCGTCGCGTTCCATCTGGGCGATGGACTTGCGTCGGATGAGCTGCCGGCCGAGACTCGGCGTCGCGCCTGGCAGCGTCTTGGGTGTTGTGGTCATGGGGAGTTCCTTGCGTCTTGGGCGGCCGCCCGGCGTCCTTGCCGGGCGAGGGACCGCTCCGTTGGGGTCCCGGGCTGGGCGGGGCCAGGTCCGGGAACCGATCGGGTGGAGGAGAAGGCCTAGTACCAAGGCTAGGACTGTGAGCCAGCTCTCACGGTGGTGCAATTTGAACTAGAGTCGTGACTCATGGGACAAAGTGCACATTCCATCCATGGTGCCGTGAGTGCCGGGGAGGCACAACTCGACCTGTTGCCGGGCCTCACGACGCATCGTTTCCTGTCCCAGCTGCCGGACGGCGTCCAGGTGCTGCACGACGCCGGGAACGTGCCGCTGCGCTGGGTGGAGACGAGCGAGCTCGACGACCCCACACCCTACCTTCTGGACCACGAACTCCTCCTGACCGCCGGGCTGCCGTTCCTCGGCGAGGGCGGGACCGGGGAAGCCGTGGACGCTTTCGTGGGCCGCCTGGCCACGGCCCGCGTGTCCGCCCTGGCGTTCGGCCTGGAACCGCATTTCGACGCGGTCCCGCAGGCCGTCGTGTCGGCCTGCGCGCGGCATGGAGTCACCCTCTGGCAGCTCCCGTCCACCCTGCCGTTCGCGGCCGTGGGCCTGGCGTTCTCCCGTCTTCTGGAATCCGGCAACGCCAGCGTGCTGCGCCAGCTCACCGAAGCCAACCGGCAGCTGATCCGTGCCGCCCTGGGCGAGGGCGGCGAGCAGGAACTCCTGGACGCCCTCGCCCAGCGGGTCTCGGGAGAGGTCCTGCTGTTCGGGGCCCACGGCCAGCTCCGGCTGACCGCGGGAACGCGCACGGCCGGCCCCGGGACGCTGGACCAGGCCGCCGGACTGGCGCTGGATCTGTTCGCGGGAAGCGGGCCGCGGGTGGAACTGCGCGAGACGCCCGACGGCGCCCTGCTGGGTCTGCCACTCCGCGGCTCACCGGGACGCGGGGCCGGGGCACGGCCCTCGAGCGGTGGCCGGACGGCGCAGACCCAGCGGGGTCCCCGCCGGGGCGAACCCACGCTCGGGGCCCTCGTCCTGCACACCGGTCACCCCCTCACGGCCACGGAGAACACGATGGTCTCCACCGCCGTCGGGCTTCTGGAACTGCTGGCCCGGCAGCGCGCCGCCGGTTCCCTCTCCCCCGGCCAGCTGGCCACCCTGCTGCTTCTCCGCGGAGACACCCCCGGGGACGACGCCGCGCTCTCCGCATTGCTGGGCGACAGCGCACCGGGCACGGGTTCGGGGCTCCGGGTGGTGATCGCGCACCCGCAGACGGAGGACAGCGCCGACATGCCCGCCGAGGTCCTGGCGTGGCGACGGCTCTGGGAGACCAAGCTGGTGGTGCACGACGGCACACACCTGCTCGCGGTCACGCGGCAGGAACCGTCTCCGGCGCGGCTGGCTCGGGTGGAGGCGGAGGGTTACGCCTGCGCCGTGTCCCGCCCGGCGCCGCGGCTGGGCAAGGGCGGATCGCTGGCCGGGCACGCCCTGCAGCATGTGCCGAGGCTGCACCTGGAAGCCATGGCGCTGCTGGCCCGTGCCGAGGAGGAACGCCGCAGTCTCCTGGCCGAACAGCAGCCCCGCACCTTCGCCGAACTCATGCCGCGGGAGGCCGGCGCCGGGGTGGCGCGGGAGGTCCTGGGCCCGCTGCTCGCGCTGGAACCGGCGCGGCGGGAGCTGCTCCTGCGGGTTCTGCGGGCCTGGCTCGCGGCGCACGGGTCCTGGGACGGCGCGTCCAGCGCGCTCGACATCCACCGCAACAGCGTCCGGCGCCATGTGGGAGTCATCGCCGAGACCCTCGGACGGGACCTCGGCGACGCCTCGGTCCGGGCCGAACTGTGGCTGGCGCTCGGATTCCTCGGCCCAGGAACGGGTTCAGCCGTGGCGTCGGGCGCGGGCGAGCCCGAGGGACCCGTTCAGGAGAGCCAGGAGCGGTAGAGGTCGGGACGCCGTTCCTGGAGATACGGGACGTCCGCGCGGGCCGTCGCGAGCTGAGCGGGATCGATGTCCACGAGCAGCACGGCCGCGTCCTCGTCCGCCTCGGCGAGCGTGCGCCCGAACGGATCGGCCACCACGCTTCCGCCGCTGAGGTGGAAACCGTCCTCCACACCGGCGTGGTTCACGTACGCGAGATACAGGTGGTTCTCCATCGCCCGGGTCGGGATGAGCCGCTGGGGCACCTGCGAATAGCCGCTGCCGAGCGCGGTGGGCACCATGAGGAGGTCCACGCCGCGCAGAGCCGCAGCGCGCACGGTCTCGGGGAACTCGACGTCGTAGCAGATCACGGTGCCGAGCCGGAGGCCCTGGAAGTCGACGACGGCGGCTGGCTGGTCGCCGGGGATGAAGACCTCCTGCTCCTCGGCGCCGAAGAGGTGGACCTTGCGGTAGTGGGACAGCTGCACGCCGTCCGGTCCGAAGAGCGTGGCGCTGATGAACCAGCGCTGCTCCGTCGTTCCGGAATCGGGCACGGGGACTTCCACCTCGGGCAGGCTGGCCAGGAGGGCGACACCCGTCGTCCGGGCGATCTCCGCCAGCTCCTGGGCAAGCCCGGGAAGAAGAGCGGGGTCCAGCCCGGCGCGCACCACACGCGGGGCATAGCCGACCGGGAAGAGCTCAGGGGTGATGAGGAGGTCCGCCCCGCCGTCGGCGGCCTGGCGCGCGGCCTCACGGATCACGGCGAGATTCGCCGTCGGGTCCAGCACCGCGGACTCCCCCTGCATGATCGCCAGACGCATCCCGCTCACATTCCCTTCTTCGGACATGACTCCAGCCTAGGCTTCGGACTGCCGCCGGACTTCAGGATTCTTTGCACCACCATCACAGGGATCCGGTGCCAATCGCACCGGGAAGACCGTCGTGGCGGCGATGCGCGCCGCCCCGCGGAGAGGCCGTCATCCAGCGCTCCTTGCGTTAACTTATTGACCGCATAAGCGGTTTAGGCCATGCTTGCATTCATGGTCAGCCGTGAGGGAAACAGCACACCCACCCGCAGGAATCCGGGTTCCCAGTCGGCCTTGCGCCAGCTCAACCGGGAACGGATCGTGCAGACGCTCTCCGCCGGACCGGCCACACAGGCCGAACTGTCCCGCACCACCGGGCTCTCCACCGCGACCATCTCCAACATCGTCAAGGAGCTCGAGCGCGAGAACGTGGTCCACACGGCCCCCACCACCTCCTCCGGGCGGCGCGCCCTGCAGGTGCGGCTCAATGCGGACAACAGCGTCGCGGTGGGCATCGACTTCGGCCGCCGGCATGTCCGGGTGGTGCTCGCGACCCGCGACTACCGCGTGGTCGCGGAGGCGTCCACCAGCCTGGTCCTCGGCCACCACGCCGAACACGGGATCGCCATGGCCCACGACCTCATGGAGCGCCTGCTCCAGGAGAACGGCCTGAGCCACGGCGACGTCATCGGCGTCGGCATCGGCATCCCCGGCCCGCTGGACCGCCGGAGCCACACCGTGGCACACGGCGCGGTCCTGCCCGAATGGGTGGGGATCGAGACGGAAGCGCGGCTGCGGGAAGCGCTCGGGCTGCCCGTCCACATCGACAACGACGCCAATCTGGGCGCCCTGGCCGAGGCCACCTGGGGACCGTACGGAGGCGCCGAGAACCTCGTCTTCCTGAAGATCGGCTCCGGCATCGGCGCCGGCCTGATCGTCAACGGCGCCCCGGTCTACGGCAATCTCGGGATCACGGGCGAGATCGGCCACTCCACCATCGACGACCGCGGCGCCGTGTGCCGCTGCGGGAGCCGCGGCTGCCTCGAGACGGTGGCGTCCACCACCACCATGATCGAGCAGCTGAGCCGCAACGAAGCCGGCCCCGTGACCACCCGCAGCATCATCTCCGGCGCGCGGGAGGGGCACCCCGCCACCCTCCGCGTGCTCGACGACGCCGGGCTGGCGATCGGACATGCGCTCGGCACGGTGGCCAACCTCCTGAACCCGGAGGTGATCGTCGTGGGAGGCCCCCTCGCCGAATTGGAGGAGCTGCTGCTGGAACCCATCCGGCGCGGGATCCTGCGCCACACGATCCCGATGGTGGGCGCCTCCACGGCGCTCACGGTGTCCTCGCTGGGCGAGCGCGCCGAAGCCCTGGGGGCCGCCGCCCTGGTGTTCCGCAAACCGGCGAGCACCAAAGCGAGCACCAAGAAGTAACGATTCGGTACGAGCTCTGCGTTAAAGGCTTGACGGCAATGGCAGAATTCAAGTTTACTTATCGGTCAGAGGGTGACACGAGCCACAGGGATCGAGCCCCCATCGACGGACTTCTTTGGTCCGCACTGAACGACTTCGAGGCAAGGACGACCGATGTCTGAGACCAGCACCGCCCCGACTCTCCTGGAAATGCGATCCATCACCAAGGAATTCCCGGGCGTGAAAGCGCTGTCCGAGGTGAACCTGAAAGTGAAGGTCGCCGAGATCCACGCCATCTGCGGCGAGAACGGGGCCGGCAAATCCACCCTGATGAAGGTGCTCTCCGGGGTGTACCCCTACGGCAGCTACGACGGCGACATCGTGTACCAGAACGAGGTCCAGCAGTTCCGTGACATCCGTGCCAGCGAAGCCGCCGGCATCGTGATCATCCACCAGGAGCTCGCTCTCATCCCCGAGCTGTCCATCATGGAGAACATCTTCCTGGGCAACGAGCCGACCCGCTTCGGGGTGATTAACTGGTCCGAGGCCCGCCTGCGGTCCAGGGATCTCCTGGCGCGCGTCGGCCTGACGGACGATCCCGACACCCCGGTCAAGGAGATCGGCGTCGGAAAGCAGCAGCTCGTGGAGATCGCGAAGGCCCTGAACAAGTCCGTGAAGCTCCTCATCCTGGACGAGCCGACCGCGGCCCTGAACGAGAACGACTCCCAGCACCTGCTGGATCTGCTGCTCGGCCTCAAGGGCAAGGGCATCACGTCGATCATCATCTCCCACAAGCTCAATGAGATCGAGCAGATCGCGGACTCCATCACCATCATCCGTGACGGCAAGTCCATCGAGACCCTGGACGTCAAGGCCGACGGGGTCAACGAGGACCGGATCATCAAGGGCATGGTCGGCCGCAGCCTGGAATCCCGCTTCCCGGACCACACGCCTGACATCGGGGAGGTGTTCTTCGAGGTCAAGGACTGGACGGTCGCCCACCCTCAGGTCGAGGACCGTCTCGTCTGCAAGGGCTCCAACTTCTTCGTCCGCCGCGGCGAGATCGTCGGCTTCGCAGGACTCATGGGCGCGGGCCGCACCGAGCTGGCACGCTCCCTCTTCGGCCACTCCTACGGCCGGTTCATCTCCGGGACCGTCATCAAGGACGGCAAGGAGATCCGGATGAACACCGTCCGTCAGGCCATCGACCACGGGCTCGGGTACGTGACCGAGGACCGCAAGTCCCTGGGGCTGAACCTCCTGGATGACATCAAGACCACCACGGTCGCCGCGAACCTCAAGGGCGTCAGCAAGCACAATGTGGTCAACGAAGACCGGGAGTTCGAAGTCGCCGAGGACTACCGCAAGTCCCTGCGCACCAAGACCCCCTCGGTGGAGGAAGGCGTCGCGAAGCTCTCCGGCGGGAACCAGCAGAAGGTGGTCCTGGCCAAGTGGATGTTCACCGATCCTGATCTGCTGATCCTGGACGAGCCCACCCGTGGCATCGACGTGGGCGCCAAGTACGAGATCTACGGCATCATCCAGCGCCTCGCCAGCCAGGGCAAGGGCGTGATCGTGATCTCCTCCGAGCTGCCGGAACTGCTCGGCCTCTCGGACCGCATCTACACGATCTTCGAAGGATCGGTGACGGGTGTCCTGAACAAGGACGACGCCACCCAGGAGAACCTCATGAAGCTCATGACCGCCAAACGTCAGGCCGCCTGACACTCCTCCCGCTGCTGTGGGGCCCCGGCCCCATTCACCACGCACCCAAGGAATCATCAATGAACGCACTCAAAAAGATCTTCGGCGGCGACACCCGTCAGTTCGGCATGATCTTCGCCCTTGTCTTCCTGATCGTCTTCTTCCAGATCCTGACCGGCGGCATCACCCTCACGCCCGAGAACATCATCAACCTGTTCAACGGCAACTCCTACATCCTGATCCTCGCGATCGGCATGGTCCTGGTCATCATCGCCGGGCACATCGACCTCTCGGTCGGCTCGGTGGCGGCCTTCGTGGGCATCAGCGTGGCCTTGATCGTCCGGGACTGGGGTGTTCCGTCCTGGGTGGGCATCGTGATCGGCCTGCTGCTGGGCGCGCTCGTCGGGGCCTGGCAGGGCTTCTGGGTGGCCTACGTGGGGATCCCTGCGTTCATCGTCACCCTGGCGGGCATGCTCCTCTTCCGCGGCCTCAACCAGCTGCTCGGCAAGTCCAACACCATCCCGGTTCCGGGTGACTTCCAGACCATCGGCGCCGGCTACCTCCCGGAGATCGGGCCGGACACCGGGTACAACAACCTCACCCTCCTCCTGGGCCTCGCCGCGATCGCCGCCATCATCTGGGGCGAACTGCGCCGCCGCAAGGCCGCCCAGGCCCTCGGCGCCGACGTCGACGAGATGTGGGTCGTCGTCACCCGCCTGGTCCTCATCTGCGGCGCCATCGCCTACGCCACCTACCTCTTCGCCACCGGCCGTCCGGGGACGTCCTTCCCCGTGCCGGGCATCATCCTCGCTGTCCTGGTCCTGGTGTACGGGTTCATCACGTCCCGCACTGTCGTCGGCCGTCACATCTACGCCGTGGGCGGCAACAAGCACGCGGCCGAGCTCTCCGGCGTCCAGGCCAAGCGCATCGACTTCCTGGTCATGATGAACATGTCGATCCTGGCCGGCCTGGCCGGCATGATCTTCGTCGCCCGTTCCACCGCCTCCGGCCCGTTCGACGGTGTCGGCTGGGAGCTCGACGCCATCGCCGCCGTCTTCATCGGTGGCGCGGCGGTCTCCGGCGGCGTGGGCACCGTGGTGGGCTCCATCGTCGGTGGTCTGGTCATGGCCCTCCTGAACAACGGTCTGCAGCTCATGAGCGTGGGCGCCGACTGGACCCAGATCATCAAGGGCCTGGTCCTGCTGGTCGCCGTCGCGTTCGACGTCTACAACAAGTCCCAGGGCAAGCGGTCCATCATCGGGCTCCTGCTCAAGAACTTCGGATCCAAAACCGAAACCAAGGCCGCCTGAGGCCGAACACCCCGAACCGGTGCGGCGCCCAGGTGCCGCCGGGTCACCAAAAGAAAGAGATTCACTCATGCGCATGTTCGGAAAAGCGGGCAAAGTCGCCGCTATCACCGCCATCGCCGCCCTGGCTCTCACGGCCTGTGGTCGCAGCGATTCCGGTTCCAGCGGGAACCCCTCCGGCGCGGCCGGTTTCGCCAAGGATGCCCTGATCGGTGTGGCTCTTCCGCAGAAGACCAGCGAGAACTGGGTCCTGGCGGAGAAGCTCTTCAACGACGGCCTCACCGGAGCCGGCTTCAAGGCCGACGTCCAGTTCGCCAACGGCGGCGTCTCGGAGCAGCAGAACCAGATCAGCTCCATGGTCACCAAGGGCGCCAAGGTCATCGTGGTCGGCGCCATCGACGGCTCCCAGCTGGGCACCCAGCTGAAGCAGGCCCACGACAACGGCGCGATCGTCATCGCCTACGACCGTCTGGTCAAGAACACCGACGCCGTGGACTACTACGTGGCCTACGACAACTTCAAGGTCGGCGAGCTGCAGGGTCAGGCCCTCCTCGACGGCATGAAGGCCAAGAAGGCCACCGGCCCGTACAACGTGGAACTCTTCGCCGGCTCCCCGGATGACGCCAACGCCAAGGTCTTCTTCGACGGCGCCATGAGCGTCCTGAAGCCGAAGATCGACGACGGCACCCTCAAGGTGGTCTCCGGTCAGAAGAGCTTCGAACAGGCCGTGACCCAGGGCTGGAAGGCCGAGAACGCCCAGAAGCGCATGGACACCATCCTGGCCGGCAGCTACGGCTCCGCTTCGCTGGACGGCGTGCTCTCCCCGAACGACACCCTGGCCCGCGCCATCCTGACCTCCGTCAAGGCCGCCGGCAAGCCGACCCCCGTGGTCACCGGCCAGGACTCCGAGGTCGAGTCCGTGAAGTCCATCATGGCGGGTCAGCAGTACTCCACCATCAACAAGGACACCCGCAAGCTCGTGGAGCACGCTCTCGAGATGGTCAAGGGTCTGCAGGCCGGCACCAAGCCGGAGATCAATGACGACAAGTCCTACAACAACGGCGTCAAGGTCGTCCCGGCCTTCCTGCTCCCCCCGGTCATCGTGACCAAGGAGAACGTCAAGAGCGCCTACGAAGGTGACCCGGTCCTCGGCCCGATCACCAAGTGACCTCCGGGGAGTGAATCCCCACCCGTGATCCGGGTCCGCTGAGCGGGCCGGGAGAAGCGGATCTGAGAACGGCGCCGGCCGGTGGAAGTGATTCCACCGGCCGGCGCCGTTTGCGTGTCCTGCGCGGGATCCCGTCAGACGAGATCCGGTCAGACGGGATCCGGTCAGATCAGACGAGCGCCGGGAGGTCCGCCACCGACTCGAGGATGGCCTCGTGCGGGTGCGCCGCCAGGTCCTCGCGGCCCAGCTTGCCGGTCAGGACTCCGATACCGCGGACTCCCGCGTGCTCGGCGGCCTGAAGGTCGTTGACGGTGTCCCCCACCGCGAGCACGTCCCGCACGTCCAGGACCCCGGTGCGCTCCATGGCGCGGTGGATCATGAACGGCGCGGGCCGGCCGGCGCTGACTTCATCGCTCGTCACCACGGCGTCCAGCACCAGGGCCGCCTGCCCGGCGTCGGGGGCGTCCGCCGTCGTCCAGTTCAGGGCGTGCAGGAGCGGATGCGCGACGTCGGCCGAAAAGCCCGTGGTCAGCGCCACCTTCACGCCGCGTGCCCGCAGCCCGCTCAGGGCCTCCTCGACGCCCGGCAGGGCAGTGGGCGGGTTCTCGGCGTACAGGGCGGCGAGGATCTCGCGGAAGCGGGCGAAGGAGTGTTCCACGGTGACGGGGTCGGCGTCGTGGCCCCCGAGCTTGAGGAGTGCCGTGATGGCCTCCACCTTGTCCGCGCCCATCCAGGCCTGGACGTCCGCTTCGGTGGTGCTCACCCCCGCCTCCTCGACGCTCTGCGCCAGGGCGCGGTACACGTCGCCGTGTTCGTCGATGGTGGTGCCGGCCATGTCACAGGCGACCAGGTGCGTCATGTCAGTGTCCTTCGGTGTGGATGCGGATCAGCGCGGCCCGCTGTTCCACGGTGTTGTCGATGCTGAAGTTGGTGATCCCCGGCAGATAGCAGTCCTCGGCGTACTCCACGGGTGTCCCGTCCTCGGTCGCGGTGAGTCGCCGCTCCCGCAGCAGGGGCGACCCGGGCTGTGTGCCGAGGGCCTCCGCCTGGGCCGGCGTGGCGGCGACGGCGTCGATCGTGTGGCGCGCGCTGTGGATCCGGATGCCCTGCTGCCGGAGGAATTCGAAGATGGAACCGCCGTCCGTGTCGAAATCCAGGAGCAGTCGGCCCACCTCGTGGATGAACGTGCTGGTCTCCAGCATGGCCACCTCACCGTCCAGGTACCGGACGCGCAGGACGTCCACCACCTTGTCCCCCACGGCGATCTCCAGCGCGGAGGCCACCTCGGGTCCGGCTTGGCGGATTGCCACCTCGACGGTGCGCTGGCCCGGCTCCTTGCCCATCTTGCGGGCCCATTCCGTGAAGGAGTTGAACGTGGAGAAGGACTGGGACGGCACGCCGCCCCGGACCACGGGAGAGCGTCCGCGGCCACCGCTGATGGCGCCCTCGCTCCGCAGGAACGCGAGCGCCTGGCGGATGGGGCCCCGGCTCGTGCCGAACTCGCGGCACAGCTCGGCCTCGCTGGGAAGCCGGCTCCCCGCGGGCCAGGTGCCGTTGTTGATCCGGGCCATGAACTCTTCGCTCAGGCGGCGGTGCAGAGGTGATGTCGGCTGGATACTCACCACTTGATCATACAAGTGGCCTGGTGGAGCCTTGGCGGTATGGCTGCACCAAACGGGTGAATTATGCGTGAACGAACCTGGCCCTGGGTGAACAATACGTGAAGCTGTCTATACAAGTGCCGTTTGAGCTTGAAGACCCCGCTCCGGCTCCTGCACGCTGGATTCGTGAACAAGGAAACCTCAACCGACCTCCTGGTGGTCGGCGCGGGCATCGTGGGCCTGGCCCACGCCGCGCTGGCCGCCGAACGCGGGCTGACCGTCCGGGTGATCGACCGGGACCACCAGGCCGTGGGCGCCTCGATCCGGAACTTCGGGCACTGCTGCGTCACAGCCCAGAGTGGCGAGCTCTACGAGCTGGCCCAGGCATCCCGCCGCCAATGGCTCAAGTTCTCCGAACTCGCCGGATTCTGGGCCGCCACGTCGGGGGCCGTCGTCGTCGCCCGCACGGAGGCCGAACTCGCCGTGCTGCGCGAACTCGCCGGCTCCCGCGAACCCGGACAGGTCACCCTCCTGGACGCCGCGGCCACCCGCGCCAAGCTGGGTCCGGCCGGCACGCAGGCCGCCTGGCCCGGGCTGATCGGCGGGGCCTTCCTGCGGGACGATCTGCGGGTGGACCCCCGCACCACCGTGGCTCGTCTCGCGGCCTGGCTGGATTCCCTCCCGAACGCCGATGTCTCCTGGAACACCGCAGCCACCGGCTTCACCCCGCTGCCCGACGGCGGCGTCCGGGTGAGCACCCCCCGCGGCGACTTCACCGCCGCCCAGGTGGTGGTGTGCGTGGGGCACGACCTCGACTACCTCTTCCCGGAGGAGGCGTCCGCCCACCGCCTGCAGCGCTGCACCCTCAACATGGCGCTCGGCCGGATGCCCGAGGGCTTCCACCTCGGTCCCGCCGTCCTGACCGCCACGTCCATGCTCCGCTACCCCGCGTTCGTGGAGACGGAAGCCGCCGGAGCGCTGCGGGACGAGGTCTGCACCACCGCGCCCGAGCTGCTCGAGGTCGGGGCCAACGTCATGTTCACCCAGCGCCCGGACGGCTCGCTCCTGCTGGGCGACTCGCACCACTATCACCAGAGCGCTCCCCCGTTCCTCGACGAGTCGGTGACCGAGACCCTCCTGGAGCACCTGGAGTCGACGCTCGGGGCGCGGCCCCGGGTCCTGGAACGCTGGCAGGGCGTCTACGCCTCCTCGGAGATCGCCCCGTTGTTCCAGCAGGAGGTCTTGCCCCAGGTCACGGCCGTCTCCGTCACCTCCGGGGTCGGCATGACCCTCTCGTTCGGCGTCGCCGAGCGCACCATCGATTCCCTGTTCGCCTGACCCCAGTCCCTCCAGCACCACCATTCCCGAAGGATCATCATGAAGCAGCTTTCGCGCGCCCGGATCGCCGCCACGGCGGCACTCTCCCTCACCGCGGCCCTCGCCCTCAGCGCCTGCGGCGGCGCCTCCCAGGCCGGCACGGGTTCCGCCTCCGCAGGTGGCGCCTCCGCCACCTGCCCCAACGGCGAGATCAAGTTCGGCATCGAGCCCTACGAGGCGCCGGACAAGCTCATTCCGGCCTACAACGTCCTCGCCGACGCCCTGTCCAAGAAGCTCAACTGCCCCGTCAAGGTGCAGGTGGTGGACGACTACGCCGCCGAGGTCCTCGCCATGAAGAACGGCAAGCTCGACCTGGGCGAGTTCGGCCCCCTCGGGTTCGTCTTCGCCAGCCAGCAGGCCGGAGCGGAGCCGCTCGCCTCCTTCGCGACGGCGGACAAGAAGCTCTCCAGCTACAAGGCCGGCATCTGGGTGCCCCAGAACAGCCCGCTCAAGTCCATCAACGACCTCAAGGGCAAGTCACTCGCCCTGGGCTCCAACGGCTCCACCTCCGGCGACGCGCTCCCCCGCTTCGCACTGAAGCAGGCGGGCATCGCGGAGAGCGACGTCAAGCTCGACTACGCCGGCGGCCACCCGGAGGCGCTCCTGGCGCTGAAGAACGGCAAGGTGGACGCCGCGGAGATCAACACGCAGACCCTGGCGACCGCCACCAAGGAAGGCACCTTCAAGGCCTCCGATTTCCGCCAGATCTGGGCCTCCGACCCGATTCCGAACGATCCGATCACCATCCGCAAGGACGCCGACCCGGCCCTGAAGAAGGCCGTCACCGAGGCCCTTCTCCAGCTCGATCCGAAAGACGTCGCCAAGGTCGGCTCGTTCCTCGACGTGACCCCTCCGGGCCCGATGATCGCGGTCACCAAGGACGACTACAAACCGCTCTTCGATCTGGCCACCGCCCTCAACCTCACCGAGAAGAACCTCTGATGAACGGCCCGCTCCTTGAGGTCACCTCGCTGACCAAGTCCTTCGCGGGGCGCAAGGTCCTCGAAGGTGTCGATTTCTCGGTCGCGTCCGGCGAACTCGTCGCCTTCCTCGGGGCGAACGGCTCGGGCAAGTCCACCACGCTGCGCTGCGTCATGGGCATCACCGAGGCGGACGGCGGCACCATCAAGCTGGGCGGGCAGGACCTCGGCCAGGTGCAGGGGAAAGCCCTGCACCTGGCCCGCCGGAAGGCGGCCATGATCTTCCAGAAGATCCACCTGGTCCCCCGCCGGACCGCGCTGGAGAACGTCTGCACGGGCGCCCTGGCGCGGATGAGCACCGGGCGGAGCCTGAGCCCGCTCTTCTTCCCGGAGGACATCCTCGAGGAGGCCATGGACTGCCTGGACCGCGTGGGCCTCGCCGACCGCGCGCATGACCGGGCCGGAAGGCTGTCCGGCGGACAGCAGCAGCGCGTGGCCGTCGCCCGTGCGCTCTGCCAGCGGGCCGACGTCGTGCTGGCCGACGAGCCGGTCTCCGCGCTCGATCCGCACGCCGCAGAACAGGTCATGCAGCTGCTCGCCGGTCTCGCCCACGAGCACGGCCTGGCCGTCGCCGCGGTGCTCCACCAGCCCGATCTGGCGCTGCGGCACGCCGACCGGGCGATCGGACTCCTGAACGGCCGCATGGTGTTCGACTCCCCGGTGGACCGGATCGGGGCCGTCGCGCTCGACGAGCTCTACGCTCCGGACAGGAGGCTCGCAGCATGAGCACCGGCCTCGACGCCCGTCCGGTGAAGCACACCCGTCCGGCGCTCCGGAGCCCTCGCCGCTGGTTCGGCTGGGCGGTCCTCGCGGTGGTGATCGTCGTCCTGCACGTGCTGGCCATCGAGGGCACCGATTTCCAGCCGCAGCTCCTCGTGGAGGGCTGGAAGGGCATGGCGGACTTCCTGTCCCAGGCATTCCCCCCGGACCTGAACTGGGAGAAGACCGTCAAGCCCGGCCTGGACGCGACACTCGTGACGCTCTGGATCGGCCTGCTGGGGACCACGTTCTCCATCCCGACCGCCTTGCTCCTGGCCGTCTTCGGCGCCCGGAACACCAGTCCCGCGGGCTGGACCTACCAGCTGGCCCGCGTGATCCTGTCCTTCTTCCGCGCCGTGCCGGACATCGTGTTCGCGCTGATCTTCGTCACCGCGGTGGGTCTCGGCCCGTTCCCCGGAGTCCTCGCCCTGATCTGCCACAACACGGGCGTCATGGGCAAGCTGTGGGCGGAGGCCATGGAGGAGATCGACGCCGGCCCCCAGGAAGCGCTCCGTTCCGCCGGCGCCAATCGGCTCCAGCAGGTCGCCAACGCCACGCTTCCCATGGTGGTGCCGCAGTTCGTGGGGCTCCTGCTGTACCGCTTCGACGTCAACGTCCGCTCCTCCCTGGTCCTCGGCCTGGTGGGCGCGGGCGGCATCGGCCTGCTGATCAACCAGTCCATCAAGACGTTCCGCTTCGATTCGATGCTGACCCACATCATCATCGTGCTGCTGCTGATCGTGATCGTCGATCAGATCTCCGCCTTCGTCCGCAAGCGATTGGCCGTCTGAGCGCTGTTCCTCTGCACTGTTCCTGTGCGTACCGAAGCCATGGACCCATTCCCCCACCGGAGACCCGGTGCGATGATGGGTCCATGGCTTCCCTCATACCCCGTCCCTGGCTCCTGTCTCAGGAAGAGCAGAATCCCGCGATCGCCACCGGCCGGACCTTGCGCTGGGGCGTGGTGTCCACCGGCAGCATCGCCCGCACGGTGACGGCGGACCTCGCGCTGCTGGAGGACGCCGAGCTGTACGCGGTCAGTTCCCGCACCCAGGCCGCGGCGGACGCGTTCGCGGAGGGCCACGGCTTCGCCCAGGCCTACGGGGACGACGACGGCGTGCCCGGCTACGAGCGCCTGTTCGCCGACCCCGCGGTGGACGTCGTCTACATCGCCACTCCGCACGGACAGCACCATCAGATCGCCCGCGCCGCACTGGAAGCCGGTAAGCCCGTCCTGGTCGAGAAGGCCCTCACCATCAACGCCCGGGAGGCCGAGGACCTGGTCCGGCTGGCCGGGGAGAAGGGCCTCTTCCTCATGGAGGCCATGTGGAGCCGCTTCCTCCCCGCCATCCAGCGGGCCTTCGAGATCGCGGCGAGCGGCGAACTCGGCACGGTGCACTGGATCTCCGCGGATCTGGGCTTCCCGTGCCCGCCCAATCCGGATGCCCGCATCTGGGCCCGCCGGGACGGGGGCGGCGCACTCCTGGACCTCACGGTGTACCCCCTGCTCTGGCCGCTGGGGATCCTCGGTTTCCCCGATGCGGTGGATGCCCGGGGAACGCTCACGGACCAGGGTGTGGACGCTCAGAACGTCCTGAGCCTGGGCTATTCGGGCGGCGCCGTGGCCACCCTCACCTCGTCCCTCCTGGCCCACGGGCCGCGCAGCGCGACGGTGGCCGGCGACCGGGGCGTCCTCCAGACCTTCGGTTCCGTCAACAACCCGGACGAACTGCACGTCCACCTCGGCCGCGATGAGGAACGGGTGGAGACCTTCGACACCGTCGGCACCGGGTACACCTACGAACTGCGTGAGGTCACGCGGTGCATCCAGCAGGGCCTGACGGAGAGCCCCACCATGCCGTGGAGCCAGTCGGTGGAGGTCATGCGGCTGTTCGACGGGGTGCGGGCCCAGCTGGGCGTCACCTATCCGAACGACGAACGCTGACGGGCCCCCCTTCCGCGAAGTAACAGTTGGCGCCCCTATCCGCTGCGGATAGGGGCGCCAACTGTTACTTCGCGAGCGCGGTGGGGGGTGAGAGGTCAGGCGAGCTGCGCCACCCGGCCGCCACGGCGGCCGAACAGGAGCGCGTCCACGGAGAAGCGGCCTGCGCCCGCGATGGCGAGCGCCAGGGCGCCGACGCCGAGGAGCAGCACGAGCTCCATGCCGCCCTGGTCGACGAAGAGGCCGGACTGACCGTGCACCAGCACGATCGCGCCGAGCATGTCGAGGGCGAGCAGGGCGCCCACCACGCGGGTGACGAGGCCCAGCACGAGCGCGGCGCCGCCGATCAGCTCCAGGAAGGCGACCACGGGCCCGGCGATCTCTGCGGCCGGGACACCCATCTGCCCGAAGGAGCTCTGGACGCCGGGGAGGGTGAACTGGAAGATCTTCTGCCAGCCATGGGCGAAGAACACGACGCCCAGGGCGATCCTCAGAACGGCCAGTGCGGTGTCGGTGGTACGGGAAGGGGAAACGGAAGCCATGCGGGGGTCCTCGCTATCGGTGGTCATCGGTCACGGTGGCCTCGGGACGGGCGCGAATCGTTTGAAGCTTCAAGTTCATCCTCGCAACCGCTGACAACGGCTGTCAACTGTTGTGACACATCCCACGGAATCCGATTCTTCCGGCGACACATCGGCTCGACGGGAACCGGGGCCGCTCCCCCGCACCTCCTCAGCGCCGCCGGCACCCCAGCGGACACCCCGAACGACGACGGCGGCCGGCCACCTCCGCGAAGAGGTGACCGGCCGCCGTCGTGCGGTGAGCTACCGGATCAGCGGGCGCCGAAACCGTCGATCAGCCCGTTGAGCGTGGCCGAGGGGCGCATGGCCTCCGTGGCCTTGGCCTCGTCCGGACGGTAGTAGCCGCCCAGATCCACGGGGTGCCCCTGCACGGCCAGGAGCTCGGAGACGATGGTCTCCTCCTGCGCGGCGAGCGCCTCGGCCAGCGGGGCGAAGGCCTCGGCGAGTGCGGCGTCGTCCTTCTGCGCGGCCAGCTCCTGGGCCCAGTACAGGGCCAGGTAGAAGTGCGAACCGCGGTTGTCGATGGTGCCGAGCTTGCGGCCCGGGGACTTGTTCTCCAGCAGGAACGTGCCCGTGGCGCGGTCCAGGGTGTCCGCCAGGACCTTGGCGCCCGGGGTGCCGGCCTGCTCGGCATAAAGCTCCAGGGACGGGACCAGGGCGAAGAACTCACCCAGGGAGTCCCAGCGCAGGTAGTCCTCGGCCACGAGCTGCTGCACGTGCTTCGGGGCGGAGCCGCCGGCGCCGGTCTCGAACAGGCCGCCGCCGTTGATGAGCGGCACCACGGAGAGCATCTTCGCGGAGGTGCCGAGTTCCAGGATCGGGAACAGGTCGGTGAGGTAGTCACGCAGCACGTTGCCGGTCACGGAGATGGTGTCCTCGCCACGGCGCAGGCGCTGGACCGTGAAGGTGGTCGCCTCCTCCGGGGCGAGGATGCGGATGTCCAGGCCCTCGGTGTCGTGCTCCTTGAGGTACTCGTTGACCTTGGCGATGAGCTGCGCGTCGTGGGCGCGGCTCTCGTCCAGCCAGAACACGGCCGGGGTCTGGGAGGCACGGGCGCGGGTGACGGCCAGCTTGACCCAGTCGCGCACCGGCACGTCCTTGGTCTGGCAGGCGCGCCAGATGTCGCCCGGCTCCACGGAGTGCTCCATGAGGACGGTGCCGTCCGAGGCCACGACCTGGACGGTGCCGGCCTTGGCGATCTCGAAGGTCTTGTTGTGGCTGCCGTACTCCTCGGCGGCCTGGGCCATGAGGCCGACGTTCGGGACGGTGCCCATGGTGGTGGGGTCGTAGGCGCCGTTGGCACGGCAGTCCTCGATCACGGCCTGGTAAACGCCGGCGTAGCTGGAGTCCGGGAGGACCGCGAGGGTGTCGTGCTCCTTGCCGTCCGCGCCCCACATGTGACCGGAGGTCCGGATCATGGCGGGCATGGAGGCGTCCACGATCACGTCGGAGGGGACGTGGAGGTTGGTGATGCCCTTGTCCGAGTCGACCATGGCGAGGGCGGGGCCCTCTTCCAGAGCCTTGGTGATGAGGCCGCGGACGTCGTCCCGGATCTCCTCCGGCAGTTCGTCGATGCCTGCCAGGAGGGCGGCCAGACCGTTGTTCGGGCTGAGGTCCGCGGCGGCCAGCTGCTCGCCGTACTTCTCGAAGAGCTCGTGGAAGTAGGCCTTGACCACGTGGCCGAAGATGATCGGGTCGGAGACCTTCATCATGGTCGCCTTGAGGTGGGCGGAGAAGAGGACACCCTCCTCCTTGGCGCGCTGCACGGCCCCGGCCAGGAACTCGTCCAGGGCGGCGGCGCGCATGACGGTGGAGTCCACGACCTCGCCGGCCAGCACCTTGAGGTCCTTGAGGAGGACCTTGACGGAACCGTCCGCGAACACCTCCTGGATGGTCAGGACGTCGTCCTTGGCCAGCGTCACGGACTGCTCGTTGGAGCGGAAGTCGTTCTGGCCCATGGTGGCCACATTGGTCTTGGAATCCGAGGACCAGGCACCCATGGAGTGCGGGTTCTTCCGGGCGTAGGTCTTCACGGACAGCGGCGCACGGCGGTCCGAGTTGCCCTCACGCAGGACCGGGTTCACGGCGGAGCCCTTGATCTTGTCGTAGCGCGAGCGGATGTCCGTCTCCTCGTCGGAGGAGGGGTTGTCCGGGTAGTCCGGAAGCGCGTAGCCCTGGCCCTGCAGTTCGGCGATCGCGGCCTTGAGCTGCGGGATGGAGGCGGAGATGTTCGGAAGCTTGATGATGTTCGCTTCCGGGGTCTTGGCGAGCTGGCCGAGCTCGGCGAGGGCGTCCCCGATGCGCTGGTCCTCATCGAGGAAGTCGCTGAACGCGGCGATGATGCGACCGGAGAGGGAGATGTCCCGGGTCTCGATGTCCACACCCGCGCTGGAGGCGTACGCCCGGACCACCGGAAGGAAGGAATGGGTGGCGAGCATGGGCGCTTCGTCAGTGTGGGTGTAGATGATCTTTGCCATCAGGGCCTCTCCTACTGTTACTGGGGTTACCGTCTAAGAATCAGGCTCTCCCAGCGTACTAGCTGGCCTGCGGAGAGCCGGGTCGAGCACTGGAGGGGAGGACGACGGCGGCACGCGGCCGCCGTCGTCGTCTCGCCGTCAGTGGAAGAAGTGGCGCGAACCGGTGAAGTACATGGTCACGCCGGCCGCCTGAGCGGCTTCGATGACCTCTTCATCGCGCACGGAGCCGCCGGGCTGCACGACGGCGCGGACACCGGCGCCCAGCAGGATCTGGAGACCGTCGGCGAACGGGAAGAAGGCATCGGAGGCCGCCACGGCGCCACGGGCGCGCTCGGGGGCGCCTGCCGCGGAGACGTTGGAGGCTCCGCCCGCGGCGTCCACCCCGGACTCGACGGCCACGCCGAGCGTGTTCGCGCGTTCCACGGCCAGTCGGCAGGAGTCCACGCGGTTGACCTGTCCCATGCCGATGCCCACCGTGCCGCCGTCCTTGGCGAGCAGGATGGCGTTGGACTTGGCGGCGCGGACGGCGCGCCAGGCGAAGGCCAGCTCGGCGAGCGTCTTCTCGTCCGCGGCCTCGCCGCTGGCGAGGGTCCAGTTCGCCGGATCGTCGCCGTCGGCGTCGATCACATCGGACATCTGGACGAGCATGCCCCCGGAGACCTGACGCAGCTCGGCCGGGTAGCGGCCGTAGCCGTCCGGCAGGGCCAGGAGCCGGATGTTCTTCTTCTTGGAGAGGATCTCCACGGCCTCCGGATCGAAGGACGGTGCGATGACCACCTCGGTGAAGATCCCGGCCAGGGTCTCGGCCATGCCCTTGGACACGGCGCGGTTGGCGGCCACGACGCCGCCGTACGCGGAGACCGGGTCGCAGGCGTGGGCCTTGCGGTGGGCGTCCGCGATCGGGTCCTCGGCGCCCGGGGTGGCCACGGCCACACCGCACGGGTTGGCGTGCTTGATGATGGCGACGGCGGGCTCGGCGAAGTCGAAGGCGGCGCGCAGCGCGGCGTCGGCGTCCACGAAGTTGTTGTAGCTCATGGCCTTGCCGTGAAGCTGATCCGCCTGGGCGATGCCCGCCGGAGCGGCCTTGTCCACGTAAAGCGCGGCCTGCTGGTGGGGGTTCTCGCCGTAGCGGAGCACTTCGGAGCGCTCCAGCGAGACGCCCGCGTACGCGGGCCAGTCGATGACGCCGTCGCCGTCCTCATCCAGGAACTGCGTGGCGGTCCAGCTGGCGACCGCGTTGTCATAGCTGGCGGTGTGGGCGAAGGCGCGCGCGGCCAGGATGCGGCGCTGCTTGAGGCTGAAGCCGCCTTCCGTGGCGGCGGCGATCACCTGCGGGTAGAAGCCCGGGTCCGTCACGATCGCGACGGCGGCGTGGTTCTTCGCGGCGGAGCGCACCATGGCGGGGCCCCCGATGTCGATCTGCTCCACCACCTCGTCCAGCGCGGCGCCGGACTTGACGGTCTCGACGAAGGGGTACAGGTTGACGACCACCAGATCGAAGGTCTCGATCTCCATCTCCGTCAGGGTGTCCATATGGGCGGGCACGCGGCGGTCCGCCAGGATGCCTCCGTGGATGCGCGGGTGGAGGGTCTTGACCCGTCCGTCCAGCATCTCCGGGGAGCCGGTGACCTGCTCCACCTCGGTGACCGGGATGCCCAGGGCCGCGATCTTCTTGGCGGTGGAGCCGGTGGAGACCAGCGCCACCCCTGCGGCGTGCAGGCCACGGGCCAGGTCCTCCAGACCGGTCTTGTCATAGACCGAGATCAGGGCCCGGCGGATGGGAACACGGTCAAGCTGCGTGACGGACACGAATGGCACTCCAAAGTGGCACGGATTCGGCGTACGCAGCCAGCACGGGCCCACGCACGGCGACATCGATTGGCGGGATGAGGCCATTTTATCGCGCGGGACGGTTCATCCCTACCGCGTGACCTGAGGACCGTCCTCACGCGCGGAAATGATTGAAAACGGCGGAAATCAGGACCTTTCAATCCTGTTCAGACAGGAGTCATCATCGGGAACGGTCTGTTCCCCGGCCCACCGCGGCACTAGTGTGGTGGAGCATGACAGCCTTACCGGACCAGAGCGATCCTCGGGACCCCACGTCCGCCCGGCTGCCGGGGCATCTGCCCTCCGATTCCGCGGCCCTCTCGGTCCAGCCGGCCCCGGAATCCGGTCCCGTGCTGATCGCCGACATCGGTAAGAGCAGCTGCCGCCTCGAACTGCGCAGCGACCCGGCGGAGGGTTCCACCGTCCTCGCCTCCACCGTGCTGGAAGGCTTCCCCGGGCTCGCCACGGCCGAGGGGGTCAACAACGCCTTCCTCATGATCACGGACGGCTCGGCGCATCTGCGCATCTCCGAAACCGACGGCACCCCACTGCCCCGGCCGAGTGCCATCGGCGCCGCGATCGCCGGGGTCGCCTCCGACGAGGCCGGCTCGCGCGAGCTGGCACACCGTCTGGCCGGGCACTTCTCCGTCCCGGCCGCGGTCATCTCGGACGCCACGGCCGCCCATCTGGGAGCCTTCGGATCCTCCCCCGGAGCGGCCGTGATCATCGGCACCGGGGCCGTGGTCTTCCGCTTCGACGACGAAGGCACCCTGCATCGCGCGGACGGCTGGGGGCCGCTGCTCGGAGACCGGGGCAGCGGCCGCTGGATGGGCCAGGAAGGACTCTCCGCGGTGCTCCAGGAGCTCGACGGCGGACCGGCCACGCTGCTCTCCGACCCCGAAGGCCTGCCCGTCCCGGCGCTCGAACTGCCCGGCTGGCTGGGCGCCGTGAGCAACCCCTACCGCGCCATGGGCTCCTTCACCCCTCGCGTCCTCGACGCCGCCGCGGCCGGGGACACCGTCGCCCTGGGCATCGTGGACCGGGCCTGCGACCAGGTGGCGCTCTCCGTCGAAAGGGCCCTCGCGTCCGGACCCGCCACCCATGCCGGGGATCCTTCACGCCGCGTCGCCCTCCTGGGTGGGGTGAGCGAATCCCCGCTCTTCCGGGCCCGCCTCACCGCCGCCCTCAAGGGCATCGGGGCCGCCGTCGTCCCGGCGCTCGGCACCGGCCTCGACGGCGCCGCGCTCGCCACCCAGCCGGATCTTCTCCAGGAAAGGTACATCTACCGTGACCAGCCAGCCTGAGCCTCAGGACTCCCTCGCCGACCTCCGCGCCCAGCTGCAGGGCCTCTCCACCGAGGCGGCCAACCCGGAGCTGAGTTCCATCGACACCATGACCACGGCGGAACTCGTGAAGGCCATGAACGGGCAGGACGCTCTCGTGGCGGCGGCGGTGGAGCGCGAGCTGGACTCGGTGGCGGCCGCCGTCGACGGGGTGCACGCCAAGCTCGCTGCGGGCGGACGGCTGATCTACATCGGAGCGGGGACCGCCGGCCGCGTGGGCGTCCTGGACGCCAGCGAATGCCCTCCCACCTATGGCACGGATCCGGACATGGTGGTGGGGGTGATCGCGGGCGGCGCCCGCGCCATCCGCGAGGCAGTGGAGAACGCCGAGGACGACGCCGAGGCGGGCGCCGCGGACCTGGCCGCCCTTTCGGTCGGACCGGGCGACGCCGTGGTGGGCATCTCCGCCTCCGGCCGCACCCCGTACGTGGTGGGCGCGCTGACGGCCGCACGGGCCGCGGGCGCCTTCACGGTGGGCCTGGCCTGCAACAGGAACTCGGTGATCGGGGCGACCGCGGAAGTCGCGATCGACGTCGAAGTGGGCCCCGAATTCGTGGCCGGTTCCACCCGGCTGAAGTCCGGCACCGCCCAGAAGCTGGTGGTCAACATGATCAGCACCCTGAGCATGGTCAAGCTCGGCAAGACCTACGGGAACATGATGGTGGATCTCCAGGCCACCAACGCGAAGCTCCGGGCACGCTCCCAGCGCACCGTGCTGCAGGCCACCGGCTGCTCGGTGGAGGAGGCCTCCGGAGCACTCGACGCAGCCGGTGGCTCCGTGAAGCTGGCCATTCTGATGATCCTGACCGGGGTCGACGCGGAGGCGGGCCGGGCCGCGCTGGAGGTCACGGGCGGACGGCTCCGCCAGGCCGTGGACCAGGCCTCCTGAGGGCCGGCCGCTGATGGACGGTTCTTCGACGGGAGAGTCCCCGAGGGACGGCTTTCAGGCGTTCGGGGACTCTCCGGCCACCGCGCCGGACGGCAGCGCTCCCGGCCCGGCTCCCGCCGTGGCCGCGTCGCCTCCGGCGTACGGGCAGATGGCCGTCGGCCACGCGCCGTCGTACCCTCAGACCCCACCGCCCGCGCCGAGGAAGGGCCGGTCCGGCCTCCTCATCGCCCTGATCGCGGTCTGCGTCCTGGGCGTGCTCGCCGTCGGCGTGGCCGTCCTGCGCCCCGCGTTCACGTCAGCGCCGGAGGCCTCCGCTCCGCCCCGGTTCGTCATGGCGGACCTGCCCGGATACGGCGCCGCCGTGGCCGAGATCCGGAACGCCGTCAACCGCTACGCCCTCGCCGGGAAGACGGACAAGCCCGGCTTCCTCCTGCCCGGCACGCCTGCCGGCCGCAACTACGTCCTCGAATTCCAGGCGGACCTGGCCGAGCGGCTCACCACGCTCCAGAAGATGGGCGAGCGGACCAGCGACGACCAGGCGGCCCTGAGACGGGACCTGAACGCCGTGCTGGGAACAGTCCGGACGCTCGAGAAGAACTATCTGGCCCAGGCCCCTCTCGGACGCAAGGGCCAGTTCAGGGATCCGTCCACCGGCAAGGCCCGCACCTTCACCGGAACGGCTTCCCCGAAGGCGGAGAACGCCCGGCTCGAAGCGCTGTCCCGCGGCTTCGTCGCGGCCCCCGACGCGGAAGGGTCCTACATCCCGGCCGCCACGGAGCTGGTGCGGAGCTTCGGGCTGACGGTGAACTGGGACTTCGCCCAGCTGACGAAGAGCTGCCCGACCACCAAGGTCCCGGACCCGGACATCGTGGCGTCCTTCTGCACGGGCGCGCCCCGCGTGATCTACGGCAACCGGCAGACCGCCGGAGCCTCCCAGGTCTTCTACTCCCCCGCGGTGGTCAGCGTGATGAAACACGAGCTCTCGCATTACCGGATCACCCAGATCTGCGGGACCCCCGTGCCGGCCCCGGCCGGCAAGACCGTGGAGGCCGTCACCAACTCCTACGCCGTGCTGTTCCTCGGCGCGTCGTACGATGATCTCCAGCCGTTCGAAGGCAGCCGCCATCCGGAGTACCGGATGACGCCCCAGAGCGACGCCATCGCCAGGAGACTCCACTCCGGCCGCTGCTCCTGAGCGATGGGCCGCGGTGACGCCCAGCCCCGAAGGAGATCATGAACAGCCACTCCAGAGTGCCCCGCGGTGACCTGCTCATCCAGGAACTGCCCTGGCGCTGGCGCGTGCAGGGGAAGATCTTCCTCATCGGCGGACTCGGCTTCATGTTCGACGCCTGGGACGTCACCCTCAATGGGATCCTGATCCCCCTGGTGGGCAAGGAGTGGGGCCTCGGACCGGCGGACGCCGCCTGGGTCGGCACCGCGAATCTGGTGGGCATGGCCCTGGGCGCGTTCCTCTGGGGGACCATCGCGGACACCCTCGGGCGCAAGAAGGCCTTCACGGCCACGCTGCTGATGTTCTCCCTCTTCACGGTGGCCGGCGCTCTGGCACCGGACTTCGCCTGGTTCTGCGCCTTCCGGTTCCTGGCCGGCTTCGGTCTGGGCGGCTGCATCCCGGTCGACTACGCCCTGGTGGGTGAGTTCACGCCCAGCAGGCACCGCGGCCGGGTCCTGACCGCGATGGACGCCTGGTGGCCCCTGGGCGCCGCACTGTGCGGTGTCATCTCGGCCTGGCTCGTGGGCATGTGGCACGATTGGCGGCTCACCATGCTGGTGATGGTGCTTCCGGCGCTCCTCGTCTTCTGGATCCGGCGCGGAGTCCCGGAATCCCCGCTCTTCCTCGTCAACAAAGGCCGGAACCGGGAAGCCGCGGCCGTCATCGACCAGCTGGTGCGCGACACGGGCGCTCCGGCCCGCCCCTACACCTTGCCGGAGGCCCAGCCGCCCGCCCGGCTCACGGCCCGGGGCGTCTGGGACCAGCTCGCGGCGCTCTGGCGGTTCGACTGGCGCATCACCGCGACCGCCTGGGCACTCTTCCTGACGATTCTGCTGGTGTACTACCTCTCCCTCACCTGGATGCCGAAGATCCTGATCGGCGCGGGATTCGCCGACTTCCGGGCGTTCCTGACCACGGCCGGGATGGCCGCCGTGGGCCTGCTGGGCGTGCTGGTGGCCGCACTGCTGGTGGAACGCGTGGGTCGCCGCTGGATCCTGGGCGTCACAGGCCCGCTCTCCGGCCTGCTGCTGGTCCTGGTGTCGTTCTCACTCGGCGACCCCGTCCAGGCGGTCGCCTGGCTCCTGGCCTTCGGCTTCGTGGTGCAGATCGCCATCCCCGTGCTGTACACCTACGTCTCCGAGCTGTACCCCACGTCGCTGCGGGCCAGCGGATTCGGCTGGGCGTCCACCATCTCCCGGCTCGGCGCCGGCTTCGGGCCGTTGCTGTTCGCCGGCTACTTCTGGCCGCAGTGGGGCCTGGCGAACACCTTCCTGGCGGCCACACTGCTGGCGGTCCTCTCCGTGGCTGCGATGGCCCGCTTCGCCCCGGAGACCGCGTCCCGGCGCCTGGGCTAGCGAGCCGACGGCGGCTTCACTGCGACGGCGACCGGCCTGGGCGCCGCGGTCGGCCGGCCTGCCTGGCCGGACGAGATTGCCCGGCCCGGCCGTCCGCGCTCAGTCCTTGCGGCCCAGGCTCCTGGCGAGCGCCACGGCCTCCCGGGTGGAGACCTCCGGCAGATACGCCTTGCCCAGAGCCACCCCGATGCCCGGCAGGGCCAGCACGTCCTGGTACGCCATGGACAGCGTCACGTATTCCGGGTGGAACTTGGCCTTGAACCGGAACAGGGAGCTGAAACCGTACGCCGGCTCCAGGGTCCGGGACAGCCACGCCAGGAAGGCGTCCATCCCGGCGCGTTCCTCCGGTTCCTCGGCTCCCGCCGCGGCCGGTTTGGTGGCCAGGGGCGCTCCGGAGAGGCTCATGTAGAGGTACCCCTCGTCACGCATGTGCAGGGCCGCCGAGGCGATCAGGAACTCCATGACCCCGTTGAACGAGTCCTGCGAGCGCCGCATGAAGTCGAGGGTCCACCCGATGATCTCGCCGTCCTGGTGCATGGGCATCCAGGACGTGACCGCTTCGATCCGTCCGTCCTCGGCCAGGGCGAGCATGAGCCTGACCTCCGGGTCCCGGAGCTCGTCCATGCCGCCCAGGGTGAAGCCCATCTCGGGCAGGTCGCTCTCCGCCACCCAGGCCTCCGAGATCGCGGCGATCTCGGTGGTGGCGGCGAACGGCAGCTCGGCCCAGGAGGTCCACACGGTGGTCTTGCCTTCGCGGACGGCCTTGTTCAGCGCGGTCCGGACACTCTGCCAGTGCTTGCCTTTCATCGAGAAGTCGGCCGTGTGCACCACGGTCTCCTCCCCCACGGACATGTGATGCCAGCCGAGCTCCTCGAGCACCGGGAGGTACTGCGGGTGGATCGAGTAGAAGACCGGGGTCCAGTTGTGCTCGTCGCAGAACGCCAGGAATCCACGGATGGTCTCCCCGGCCCGTTCCGGTGCGCACACCGGATCCCCGAGGGCGATCGCGTTGCCGTTGATCACCCGGTACGGGAGGGCTCCCTCACCGTCTTTCGTGAACCATGGGGTGTTGCCCTCCCAGGTCCCCATGTGCCCCAGGGAGCCACCGCCGTGGCGGCGCAGCAGCGCGCGGAAGGCGTCGGCGTCGTGCGCTGTGGCCAGTCGGGGCGAGCGGGAGAGAAGCCAGACCACCAGCCCGACGAAGAATGCCCAGAAGGCGGGACCACACCACTGATACGCCCAGCTGACCGCCGAATGCCGCGGCATGACCACATGCGTCGTGCGTCCCACGAAATGGGGCGGGATGAACCGACGCGGGGCCTCCAGGATGATCTGCAGAGGGCTGGTGTGCGGCACGATCGCCGCGAGGTTGGCCAGTGCGGAGACGATGTAGGCCACGGTCAGGACCACGAAGCCCACGCCGAGCGCCAGCCAGAAGCGGCGCACCGCCGTGCGCGGGGCCCGGATGCCGAAGTGCTTCCGGGTGGCGATCAGCATGATCAGAGAGCCCACGGGGACCAGCGCCGCCGTGACCACCCAGATCACGAGCTCGGAGGCGTCGAACGGCCGGTGCGACGGCGAACCCGCCTGCGCGATCACACGCACCACGCCGAAGGAGCCCGGCGCGAACAGCAGGATGGCCGAGTTCACGCAGACGGCGAGCCACCAGCCGAACCGCCGTCCGCGGTACAGGCCCCAGGCGGCCAGGCCCAGCAGCACCACCGGCACGAAGGACATCGCGAACATCCCGGGGCCCTGAGAGCCCAGCCGTGCCAGCTGACGGACGCACTGCCGGGTGATGGGCATGTCACCGCGGCAGACCGCGGTGAGGGTGGCGGGATCGATCGGGTCGTTCATGAAGAGATACGAGCCGAACGCGAAAGGCGTGAGATCGGTGCTGCCGAGGAACGCCACCACGGGACCGATCGCGGTGACCAGCACGACGGCGGCCACGAGCGTGCGCGTCTCACGGTGGGAGCTGTGCGGCACCTTCACCGCGAGCGGCTTGCTGTGCGAGGCCAGAAGGACGCCCAGTGGCAGACCGATGAGCACGGCCACCAGGCGGTACAGGTCTTCAGGATCCCCGGAGTACAGGACGAAGATCAGCATGAAGGCGAACAGCACCACCCGGATGCGGCGGCGCCACAAGGTGCCCATCGAAGCGGTGGCCGCGGCGATGGCGCCGATCACTCCGGTCAGCGGATCCACTGTGATCGCCGTGGACGCGCCGGTGGACCACCACTCCCAGGTCAGGGTGCCGAGCCACTGCAGGAGCACACCCAGGGTGCCGGCGATCAGGCCGGTGACGAAGAAGGCGAGCGCCGCCTTCCGTGTCCCGAGGGTCCGCTCGGCCAGTCCGAGGAGGAGCACGGCGCCCAGCATCCCCACCACGGTGGCCGTGAGGTCCTGCGGAATGAGCAGGGCTGACAGCGGCGTCCACCACTTACCGGCGTCCAGGGTGGTGTCCACGCCCAGGCCCCAGGAGTTGCGGACGGCGTTCATGTCCCCGTGGAACGAGGTCCAGGTCAGGATGGTCGTGGTGAGGAACACCGCGGCCATCAGGAAGGAGAACGGAATGCGCCGGAAGAAACCGTCCAGCCATTCCTTGGTGTTCCGGAGCCGACCGGTGGGCGGCTGGGTCAGGGCTTCGGCTGCGGCGCCCGGTGTCTGGAGGTCGGCGGCCGACGCCGGCGGCTGCTCATCGTTCACGGCTCTCCGCCATTCTCGTGGTCGTGCTGTTCGGGGCGATGATCATGCTCCCGCTCATGACGGTGACAGGCCCCAGCGGGGATACATCGCGGCGAACGCCTCGGCGGCTCCCCCGCCGAAGGCCTTCCCCACGTGACCGGCGCCCGCCACGGAGTAGAAGTAGGCCTTGATCCCCACCTGACGTGCGGTCGCGATCGACCGGTGCGCGGCCGCCGTGTATGCCGGATCCTGACTGCCGGCCGTGTAGATCGCGGTCAGATCCTGGTAGTGGCCGTGGGCCAGCATGATGTTGCGCGGTTTCACGGCATCGTAGGCGGCCTGATTCCCGTTGAAGAAGGTGGCCAGGGTCTGGGCCGCCTTCTCCGAGCCCTGGAATTCCTCACCGGACACGGAGATGTAGCTTCCGAAGTCCTGCGGGTACTTGGTGGCGAAATAGCTGGAGCAGACCCCGCCGTTGGAGTACCCGAGGAAGCTCCAGTGCTTCCGGTCCTGCATGATCGGCAGATTCGCGCGTGCCCAGGGCAGCACGTCCTTCATCACGTACGTCTCGACCTTGCCGAGGGGCCCGTCGAGGCACAGCGGATCCTGAGTGGGATCGCCCAGCTGATCCACGATCAGGACGATCGGCGCCAGCCCGTGATGCTTCTTGGCGAACGCGTCGGCGACGTCCCCGATGCCGATGGGGCTGGGGCTGCCTGGCTGCCCCATCATCATGAGGACGAACGGCAGCAGGGGCGGGTTCTTCACCCGTGCTGCCGGGGGAAGGTACAGGCTCGCCCAACGAGCCGGGAAGCCGGAATTCCGGGTCGGGATCTGGACCGGGGTCTTGCCCCGGAGGCCCTGCGCCGGCATGCCCAGTGGCGGCACCCAGGTCTTGTAGAGAGGTTCCTTCGGGTTGTGTTCCCGCCAGTTCGCCTTCGGCGCGATGTGCACGGGGCTCGCGGTGTTGATGTTCAGCAGGGCGCCCAGTGTGGGATTCAGCCCGTAAGAGGCATTGATCTGGAAGGCGGCCGTGGCCACGAAGACCAGCACGGCGATCACCGCCGTCACGCTGCGCCACCACCGGCCGCCGCGCAGGTTCACCACCGCGAGCAGAATGCCGGCCAGGGCCGCAGGGAACCAGAACCAGACGTCGGGAAGGAGGGGTTCACCGAAGGTGTTGTCCACGTAGACGCAGTACCAGAGGATCCCCAGCCCCAGCGCGGCGCCCACGGCCACGGCGGCCACGGCCACCACGAACCAGCGGAACCGCCACTTCTTCAGGAGCAGGAAAGCGAGGAGCACGATGCTGATGACCGTCCAGAGAAGCAGGAAACTCGGGGTGATGATCACCGTGTCCAGCACGGGCTTCCAGAATCCCACGGCCACTCCTCAGCAGTCTGAAGCACGCTCCCTGTGAGCGGACTATGCGGTCGGTGACCGCTTCCCGTGTGGCGTGCGATTCTTTATAGCAAGCGAGACTGAACGATATCTGACAGTGTGCTGATGAGCAGCCGACGCTCCACGACCTTGATCCGTTCGTGCAGCGATTCCTCCGTCTCACCCTCTTCAACGGGGACCGCTTCCTGCGCGATGATCGGGCCCGTGTCCACTCCGGCGTCGGCCCAGTGCACGGTGCAGCCCGTGACCTTCACGCCGTAGGCGAGCGCATCACGGACCCCGTGCGCCCCCGGGAAGGCCGGCAGCAGGGCTGGGTGGGTGTTGAGGTAACGGCCGCCGAAGGTCTCGATGAACGCCGCCGAAACGATCCGCATAAAGCCGGAGGAGACCACGACGTCGGGACTGTACGCCGCCACCGTGCGGGTCAGCTCGGCGTCCCAAGCGGCACGGCTCTCGAAGTCGCGGAAGTTCACCACGAACGTGTCGATACCGGCCGCCCGGGCACGGTCCAGTCCGTAGGCGTCCGCCCGGTCCGCGCCGACGGCCGCGATCTCGACGTCCAGTTCCCCTGCCTGGACGGCATCGATGACCGCCTGCAGATTGGACCCACTCCCTGACACCAAGACCACGATTCGCATGGTCTCAACCTTAAGTCAGGGCCGCCCCGAAATCCTCATGGGGACCTCGCACGGAAGTCTCAGTCGGCTGACTTGCTCGCGGAGAACGAGTCTCGCGCCGCGTGCGGGGCCGTGTCGCCGTCGTAGTCACTGAGCTGATGGCGTTCCAGCCACGGGGCGACGGAATGACCGATCACGACGCCGACCGCCACTTCGCAGCCGAGGTAGAGGGCCAGCTGCAGCGCCGGAGCCCCCAGATGGCTGAGCCGGCCCAGGCCGAGTGAGCCGCTGGTCATCCAGGCGAGCACGAGGGCGACCGCCCCGGTGACCACGCCGACGGCGGCGGCCAGCACGAGCGTCGACGCCGGCATCGTGAACCAGCGCGCCTTGACCCGGATGGACAGCCACTCGTCGAAGTGGTTCTCCCCTTCACGCAGGAACCACCAGCCGGCGAGAACTCCCGCCACGACGGGGACCAGGAGTGCCACGAAACCGAAGGGCAGGGCACCGCTCGGCAGGGCGGCCAGGACGGGTACGGCCGGAACGGGGCCCACTGCGGTGCCGAGCGCGCCGGCCGTAGAACCCACCCCGAGCGTGATACCTGCTCCGCTGAGCCAGGACAGCGAGTACACCACCAGGTGAGGGAGGTAGCCCAGCTGCGCGAGGGTCAGAGCCGCTCCGCCGGGGATCCCGCCTCCCAGGCCCTCGTAGACGCTGACCACATCGGCCCAGTGCCCCACCAGGGTCACGGCCAGCATGAGCGCGGCGAGCGACAGGGCGGCCATCACCGCCAGGAATCCGGCGCGCACGACCGTCCACAGATAGGAGCCCGCCCAGCGCGAATGCTGGCTGGTCCGGGAGATCCAGTCGACCGCCTCCACGCCGATCAGGCGCGACCACGAACGGGACTCACGCCGCGCCCCGAGGACCAGGCCGAGGAAGACCGGCAGCAGCGGGATCAGGGTGGCCTGCACCAGGTTGATCCGCACATCGACCGTGCCGCAGACGAAGGCCGTGGCGAAGGAGAACGCACCGTACACCAGCAGCGCGCCGAGGGCCGCCTGCCAGAGCTGGTCCGAATAGGACGCGCGCGCCAGGCGTTTCCCGGCCCGCCAGGAAAGCGCGAAGGGAATCAGCGCGAGACCCCAGGGCAGCAGGGTGAGGGGCCCGCCCAGATCCTGCGAACTCGTGGTTCCCGCATACAGGTGCACACTGAGGGGAACTCCGTGGATGAGGAGCCAGGCCTGACCGGCCAGACGCGCCATGAAGTCCGGGCCGGTGGGACCGAAACCGCCCGTGGCCCACACCCAGAGGACCGGCAGCAGGACGAGCAGCGCGGAGATGATCGCGGCCTGGGCGGCTTCGAGCCCGCCTTGCAGCCACAAGGGCATGGGAAGGCCACGGTTTCCGCTCTGGTCTGCACGCAATTTCATCCCTTCCATCCTGCCACGCCGCGGGCTGCGCGGGCGTGAGGCCACCGCGGCGGCCGACCGGGTCCTGGACTGCCCGTTAACCCAAGCTTTCCCTTCCGGCCAGCTCAGGGATGCGCCGTCGTCAGGAGCGGCGCGCACCGTGGAAAGCGTGAGGATCGCAATCGTGGCAGAGTCCTTCCTGCCCTTGATGAACGGTGTGACGCACTCGATCCTGAGGGTTCTGGATCACCTGCAGGAGCGCGGCGACGACGTCCTGGTCATCGCCCCGTCGTCCGGTGCGGAGGAGTCGCCCTCGCACGTCTCCGGAGCGGCCGTCCACCGGCTGCCCGCGGTGCCCCTGGCCGGTTACACGAATGTGCGCGTGGCCCTGGGCGGTGTCAACCGGGTCAAGAGAATCCTTGCCGGTTTCGCCCCCGATGTGGTTCACCTCGCGTCGCCGTTCGTGCTGGGCTGGCGTGCCGTGCAGGCCGCGCAGCAGCTGGGGATTCCGACGGTGGCGGTGTATCAGACGGAGGTCCCCGGGTACGCGGCGCGGTACGGGGTGCCTTTTCTGGAGAACTGGGCCTGGCAGCGTGTGGAGGACATCCACCTGCTGTCCTCCCGCACCTTGGCGCCGTCCAGCTTCGCGCGGGACCAGTTGCAGGGACGCGGCATCCCCCGCGTGCACCTGTGGCGCCGCGGCGTGGACACCCGGCGCTTCCACCCCTCCAAGCGCGACGACGCGTGGCGGCTTGCGGTGGCCCCGCACGGTGAGCGCATCATCGGCTTCGTGGGCCGTCTCGCGGTGGAGAAACAGGTCGAGGACCTCCGGGTCCTGGCTGACCTGCCCGGGACCCGTCTGGTGATCGTCGGCGAGGGCCCACAGCGGGATTCCCTGGAGAAGCTGCTGCCGGGCGCCGTCTTCACCGGGTTCCAGGGTGTGGAGGATCTGGCCCGTCTGGTCGCGTCCTTCGACCTCTTCGTCCATCCGGGCGAATTCGAGACCTTCTGTCAGACCATCCAGGAGGCCATGGCGTCCGGAGTGCCCGTGGTGGCCACCGGCCGTGGCGGTCCACTCGACCTCGTGGACAACTCGCGGACGGGCTGGCTCTACGCACCGGGCGATCTCGGGCAGCTCCGGCGCCATGCCACCGATCTGCTCGGCGATGACGTCAAGCGCCACGCCTTCGCCCGCGCGGCCTTGCAGAGTGTGCAGGGACGGACCTGGGAGGCGATCGGCCGCCAGCTGGTGACGCACTACGAAGCCGCCATCGGACTGGGTGTCCCCCGCCTCCCCACC
>Ga0213829_1000522_pt1 | contig 35474 bp, 30 predicted proteins | sample MC6MC0896MG_FD_180665 | JGI IMG/M metagenome (GOLD analysis project Ga0213829, IMG submission 180665) | Enriched soil aggregate microbial communities from Iowa State University, Ames, United States - MC6-MC0896-MG | ecosystem: Environmental > Terrestrial > Soil > Unclassified | place: USA: Iowa...
TGAGAAGCGATAGCCAGGGTGCAGGCTAATGCAAGTTGAGATACAACCAGTTTCTTTTTCCATGTTTGCATTGGGTCATCCCTCCTCAGGGACGTAAGCAAGTTTGTCCATCAAATCATTTTGCAATGTTTAATTGCGGAGGGAATTATGCAGTTTCATTTCGAAAAGGTTCAATGAATGTTTCTATTAAGTCCGTATCCAGACCAATAACGCTTCAAAAACAACAAATGCATGGGTCACGCGAGATAAATATTATAAAAACAAAACGTTAAAATACAGGCAAGCCAATGCAAAACGTATAACAACAAATAATAGATCATTTTTAATGATGTATTCCCCTTAATATAGAAAAAACACGAATATCTCCTCCCCTCCCAGCAATATACTAACCTGCATTATATATTACTGACATAAAACTTAACCTACCGCATTTCGCAAAAACAAAATGCCCACTTTAGTAAAACACCTGACTTCACTTTGAGGTACACTAGCCTTCTTTGTTCCACAAACATCAGGCATACCATGACCGATTTAATTGCACGTCCCCGCCGCCTGCGCAAGTCACCAGCACTGCGCGCTATGTTTGAAGAGACAACCCTGACCTTAAACGATCTGGTGTTGCCGATTTTTGTCGAAGAAGAGATCGATGACTACAAAGCCATCGAAGCCATGCCGGGCGTCATGCGCATTCCGGAGAAATATCTGGCGCGTGAGATTGAACGCATCGCCAACGCGGGGATCCGCTCGGTGATGACCTTCGGCATCTCACACCATACCGACGCCACCGGCAGCGACGCGTGGAAAGAAGATGGCCTCGTCGCCCGCATGTCCCGCATCTGCAAAGAGACCGTGCCGGAAATGGTGGTGATGTCAGACACCTGTTTCTGCGAATACACCTCTCACGGCCACTGCGGCGTGCTGTGCGATCACGGCGTGGATAACGATGCCACCCTGTTGAACCTTGGCAAGCAGGCTGTGGTCGCTGCCGCTGCCGGTGCGGACTTCATCGCCCCATCTGCGGCGATGGACGGACAGGTTCAGGCGATTCGTCAGGCGCTGGACGCGGCGGGCTTTACCGACACCGCCATCATGTCTTACTCCACCAAATTCGCCTCCTCCTTCTACGGCCCGTTCCGTGAAGCGGCGGGCACGGCGCTGAAAGGCGATCGTAAAACCTATCAGATGAACCCGCTTAACCGTCGGGAAGCGATTCGTGAATCCCTGCTTGATGAAGCCCAGGGCGCAGACTGCCTGATGGTGAAACCGGCTGGCGCGTATCTCGATATCCTGCGCGACATCCGCGAGCGCACCGAGCTGCCATTGGGCGCTTACCAGGTCAGCGGCGAGTACGCGATGATCAAATTCGCCGCGCTGGCGGGTGCGATTGACGAAGAGAAAGTGGTCCTCGAAAGCCTCGGCGCCATCAAACGCGCAGGCGCGGACCTGATCTTCAGCTACTTCGCGCTGGATCTGGCCGAGAAAAAAATCCTCCGCTAATCTTCACCAAACTGCAATACAACCGACATCTGCTCCTTCTACTGTCTTCGCAAGACGGCAGGAGGAGTAATTATGTTTAGCCTCGATAGCGTTCTCGACGATCTTTGGCCTCAGGCGAGGCCTGCACCCTGGCAAAAAAGTCTGTTAAAAAGACTGTTTTACGAAGACGAATTTCAGCAATTTGCTGCAGCCCACCGCCACCTGAAAGGGCTGGATATGGTGGAGCAAGTTCTGGAACACCTTGATATTCTCTGCACCGTTTCCGCCCGCGATCTCGAACAAATCCCCGAACATGGCCCGCTGGTCATTATTGCTAACCACCCGACGGGTACGCTGGACGGGCTAGCGCTGATTTACGCCGTCTCCCGCGTGCGACGCGATGTGAAAGTCGTCACCAACCGGATGCTGACGCACCTTGAGCCCCTCAGCTCGCTGTTTATTCCGGTGGACAATATGGGCGGCAGGACGACGAAATCGTCGCTGGTGCAGATGGAACAGCATCTGCAAAACGCGGGCGTGCTGATCTTCTTCCCGGCCGGAGAAGTTTCCCGCCCCACGCGCAAAGGCATTCGCGACAAAAAGTGGCACTCTGGCTTTATCAAACTCGCCAGCAAGCTGCGCGCTCCGCTGCTGCCGGTGCATATTCAGGCGCATAACAGCCTGCTCTTTTATGCAAGCACGCTGGTGTCGCCAACTCTGTCGATGCTGTTGCTAATGCAGCAGATGTTTCGCCGCCGCCATAGCCAGCTGCCGATTAAAATCGGCCAGCAGATCGCCTGGCATCACTGGCATAGCGCCACCCTTTCATCGCGTGAGATGGCCGAGCAGTGTCGTCAGCACGTGATGCGTCTCGGCAAGGGAGTGCCAGGCGTCTTTAAAACCCAGTGCGCCATTGCCCGCCCGGAAGACCGGGCTACCCTGAAACGCGCGCTGGCGCAGGCCGAATGTCTGGGCAATACCAGCGACGGTAAAACCATCTATCTTTGGCAGCGCAACGGTCAGGAAGACGCGCCTTTGCTGCGCGAGCTGGGCCGCCTGCGCGAGATTGCCTTTCGCGCGGTGGAGGAAGGGAGCGGCAAGCGTCGGGACACCGACTGCTACGATGATGATTATCTACACCTGATCCTGTGGGATGATGCGGATCTGGAGATCGTTGGCGCGTACCGATTTATGCCGACCGCCAGCCAGGTAGAACGTCGCGGTCTGGAGGGGTTGTACAGCTATAGCCTGTTCCACTACGACGACAAAATGCAGGACGTGCTGGAACACGGCATTGAGCTGGGGCGCAGCTTTATTCAGCCGCGCTACTGGGGACGCCGCGGCCTCGATTATTTATGGTCCGGGATTGGGGCTTACCTGGCACGTTATCCGAACTATCGTTACCTGTTTGGCCCGGTCTCCATTTCCGGCGGCTTACCGCCTGCCGCGAGGGATCTGCTGGTGGCATTTTACCGTCTGTGGTTCCCGGCGACGCATCCGCTGGCCGCGTCACGTCAGCCGTATCCCGCATCGCTGCCGGACGTGCTCGCGCAGTTTGGCGGCGTGGATTACGTGGACGATCTGACAAAGCTGAAATCCCTGCTCGGCAATCTTGGCTGCGGCATTCCGCCGCTCTACAAGCAGTATTCCGAGCTTTGCGAACCCGGCGGCGTGCAATTTATTGATTTTGGCAGCGACCCGGCGTTCAACAACTGCGTCGACGGGCTGGTGCTGGTGGATTTGTGTTACCTGAAGGCGAACCGCTATCAGCGGTATATAGAGGTGCACTCTTTGTAGGCCGGGTAAGCGCAGCGCCACCCGGCAAGAACGGTGCACAATTGCCGGGTGGCGGCTACGGGTACGACAGGATCAAGGGCGGTAAAACGGCTTATCTCCCAAAATCGTCGCCCGCTGCATAATCCTGCGCTGCGGAAGATAGTCCGCATTGGCATAGTGCTGCGTTACGCGGTTATCCCAGATCGCCAGGTCGTTCTCCTGCCAGCGCCAGCGCACCTGAAACTCCGGCTTGGTGATATGCGCGAACAGGAATCCCAGCAGCGCCTCGCTCTCTTTCTCGGACACGTCCACAATGCGCGTCGTGAACCCTTCGTTCACGAACAGCGCCTGCTTGCCCGTGACCGGATGGGTCCGCACCACCGGGTGCAGCAGCGGAGGATGTTTCGCCACGGCTTCCTGCCAGCGCTGATGCTCCTCTTCACTCTTGCGGTACTTGTATTCCTGGAATGATTTTTTGAAGTCGTGCTCCGCCCGCAGCCCGCTCAGCAGCGTCCGGAACGGTGCGGAGAGCGCCTCATACGCCGCAATCCCGCTGGTCCACAGCGTATCGCCGCCGGTTTCCGGCAGCAGCTTCGCCGCCAGAATCGCCCCGGCGGGCGGCGTCTCGATAAAAGTCACGTCGGTGTGCCAGTTGTCGTTATCCGGCGGGTTATCGTTGTGGGTGTCCAGAACGATAATCTCCTCCACCCCTTCCGCATGCGGATAGACGGGGTGGATATGCAGATCGCCAAAGCGCAGGGCCAGCGCGCGCTGCTGCTGCGGGGTGATCGCCTGTTCGCGCAGGAAAACGACCTGATGGCGCAGCACCGCGTGGTACAGCTGCTCAAACTGGTTATCGCTCAGCGGACGGGTCACATCCAGGCCCGACACCTGCGCGCCAATGTACGGCCCCAGCGGGGTAATGGTCAGACGTTCACTCATTGTATTTCTCCATGCCAGGGCGTCAGGCGGCGCTGTAACGCGCGCAGCCCCAGTTCTAATCCAAAGGCGATCGCGGCGATCACCGCGATCCCTGCCAGCACCACGTCAGTCGCCAGGAACTCTCCCGCCGACTGCACCATAAATCCAAGGCCGCGCGTGGCCGCAATCAGCTCTGCCGCCACCAGCGTGGACCAGCCCACGCCGAGGCCGATGCGCAGCCCGGTTAAAATCTCCGGCAGTGCGCCCGGTAAAATCACGAACAGCAGCACCTGCGTGCGGCTGGCGCCCAGCGACTGCGCCGCGCGGATCCGCACCTGCTGGGCGCTCTTCACGCCCGCCAGCGCCGACATGGCAACCGGGGCGAAAATCGCCAGATAAATCAGCAGGATTTTTGACGTTTCACCGATGCCGAACCAGATCACCATCAGCGGCAGATAGGCCAGCGGCGGCACCGGACGGTAAAGCTCAATCAGCGGGTCGAGGATGCCGCGCACCGTCGGGCTCAGCCCCATCGCAATGCCCACAGGAATGCCGATGATGACGGCAGCCAGCAGCGCCACCAGAATACGCGCCAGACTTGCACCTAAGTGCTGCCAGAGCGTGGCATCCATAAAGCCCTGCGGCCCGGCGATGGTAATGAGTTTGGCCAGCACCTGTCCCGGCGGCGGCAGAAACAGCGGGCTGACCCACTGCTGGGCAGCAACCGCCCACCACACCGCCAGCAGCACCAGCAGCGTACCGACGCTCAGCGTGATTTGGCGCGAGAAAGGCCAGCGCAGCGCCAGACGCGCGCGGCGCGTTTTTTCACTGAAGACGATGCTCATGAGAAGGCCTCCCGTTGTTCAAACACGCGGCTTAAGACATATTCACGCTGTTCGATAAACAGCGGATCGGATTTTATGCTGCGCACGGGTTCTCCCGCGACGTAGCGGCGGGCGAAATCCAGCGGCAAACGCTCCAGCACGCGGCCCGGCCCCGGCGAGAGCAGCACCAGCTCCGTCGCCATAAACACCGCCTCTTCGATATCGTGGGTAATCAACAGCACCTGCTTGCCCGTCTCATGCCACAGGCGCAGCAGCAGAGTTTGCATCTGCTCGCGGGTGAAGGCATCCAGCGCCCCAAACGGCTCGTCCAGCAGCAACAGCTGCGGATTCGCGGCCAGCGCGCGGGCAATACCGACTCGCTGCCGCTGGCCGCCGGAAAGCTGCCAGATAAAGCGTTTTTCCGCCCCTTCCAGCCCCACTTTTTTCAGCATCGCCCGCGCTGTTTCCAGCCGCTGTTCGCGATTGACGCCCGCAAGCTGTAGCCCAAACGCCACGTTTTCCTGCACGTTGCGCCAGGGAAGCAATCCTTCGTTCTGGAAGACCACGCCGCGCTCGGCGCCCGGGCCTTCCACCTTTTTGCCTTCCAGTTGAATGGTGCCATGCTGATAAGGGACAAACCCGGCGATCAGATTCAGCAGCGTGGTTTTTCCGCACCCGGACGGGCCCAGCACCACCAGCAGCTCACCGCTGTCCAGCGTCAGGTTGATGTCCTCCAGCGCGGGCTTACCACCGTAATCGGCGTACAGGTTCGTAATATTCAGCATGGCGGACTCCTTATTTCACAAAACGATCGGTCACGTACTGGCTGTAATCCGCTGCCACCGCAGGCACTTTGCCCTGCTCTTTCAGGAAGGTGGCGGTATCGACAATCGCTTTGTTCACCGGCCCGGTCAGCTGCTGCACCTGCTGCGCGGGCGTCAGATAGGTATTGCCTTTCACCAGACCCGGCACGTCCGCTTCCGGCACGCCGCTCAGGCGGGAGAGTTTTTCCAGGTTGGCGGGCTGCTTCAGCCATTCATCCGGGTTAGAGATGTACGGCTGCTGGGCGTCAATCGCGCTTTTGGCGAAGGCTTTGACTACCTCTGGATGTTTCTCAGCGAAGTCTTTGCGCACGACCCACACGTCGAGGGTTGGCGCGCCCCACTGGCCCACTTTTTCAGAGTCGGTCAGCACGGTGCCGTCTTTTTCCAGTTCGTTCACTGCCGGTGCCCACACGTAGGCCCCGTCAATATCCCCGCGCTGCCAGGCGGCGATAATCGCCGGCGGCTGCAGGTTGATAATTTGTACCTGACCCGGCTTGATGCCCCAGTGTTTCAGCGCCGCCAGCAGGCTGTAGTGGGTGGTGGAGATGAACGGCACGGCGATGCGTTTGCCGATCAGATCTTCCGGTTTGGTGATGCTCTTCTTCACCACCAGCGCTTCTGATTTACCGAGCTGCGAGGCGAGCAGGAAAACCTCGATCGGCACCTGCTGGCTGGCCGCAACCGCCAGCGGGCTGGATCCGATATTGCCGATCTGCACGTCGCCGGAGGCTAACGCACGTACGACGGACGCCCCGCTGTCGAACTTGCGCCAGTCGACTTTCGCGCCGCTCTCTTTGGCAAAGGTGTTGTCCGCCTGCGCGACTTTCGCCGGTTCCGCAGAGGTTTGATACGCGACGGTGACGTCCACCGCCTGCGCCTGAAAAGCCCACAGCGCCAGTGCGCCGAGAAGTGTGATTCGCGATGAAATTGCCATAGTGCCTGCTCCCCTTGTTGTTATGAGGGCAGTATTTCCGGCGCGGGAATTTTGATAAAGGAATAAAAATGAATCGCTCATAACGATTCGTTTTTAGATAAAAAGCGGGAAAGGATAGTTGATTTTGTGCGGTTCATTTTTTTCCCTCTCCCCGTGGGAGAGGGTCAGCGATCCGTAGGCCGGGTAAGGCGCAGCCGCCACCCGGCAAAGACCTCAGCGCTGCGCGTTCAGCTCAGCAATATCTTTCGGCGTGGTCCGACAGCATCCGCCAATCAGCTTCGCTCCGGCCTCCAGCCACTGCGGCAGATACCCCGCCAGCGTCTCGCACGCTTCCCCGTGGTGGTGCCAGGTTTTGGTTACCGCGTCATAATGCTCGCCCGAGTTCGGATAAACCACCAGCGGCAGCGACGTCAGGCTTTGCAGATGCTTCAGCGCCGCCGTGGTGTTTTCCAGAGCGATGCAGTTAATGCCCAGCGCGACAACGTGCGGCGAGTTTGCCACCACACTGACCACCTCACGCAGCGGCGTACCGTCGCTCAGGTGCTCGCTGTCTCGTAGGGTGAACGAGAACCACGCCCGGGCGCGGGGATATTCAGACAGCAGCGTCGCCAGCGCCTTAATCTCTACAAACGAGGGCAGCGTTTCGCAGGCCAGCAGGTCAGCGCCCGCGTCCAGCAGCGCTTCCACGCGCGGACGGTGGAAGGTGGTGAATTCTTCCGCACTGCGCACGTAGTCGCCGCGATACTCTGAGCCATCCGCCAAATACGCGCCGTACGGCCCAACGGAGCCCGCCACCAGCAGCGTGCCCGCGTGCGGGTTTTCGGCCAGATACGCTTCGCGCGCCTTACGCGCCAGCTCAACGCTTTTGCCGATCAGCGCGCGGGACTGCGCTTCGTCCAGACCGCGCGCCGCAAACCCCGCGGGCGTGGCCTGATAGCTGGCGGTGATCGCCACCTGCGCGCCCGCCCGGTAGTAATCAAGATGCACTTCACGGATGAGTTCCGGGTTTTCCACCAGCACTTTGGCTGACCAGAGGCTGTCTGCCAGGTTACAGCCGCGCGCTTCCAGCTCCGTCGCCATCGCGCCATCCAGCACTACAAACGGCTGCTTTTCAAGGATGGCGGTAAGCGGGTTATTCTGCGACATGTTCAGGCTCCTGCGATGTCATATTTCGGGTCAGGTAGTACGCACCATAACACAGGGTGACAAACGGAAGCCCGCAATAAAGGGCAATGCGCTGGCTCGGGTCAAACCACAGGCCGACACAGGCCACCACGCAGAGGATAAAACCGAGCACCGGCACCAGCGGATACCACGGCGCGCGGTACTGGAGCGCAGAGAGCGGCTGGCCGGACTGCAGATGGCGACGACGGAAAACGAAGTGTGACGCGCAGATGCTGATCCAGACCGCCACCACCGCAAAGCCAGAAATCGCCGAGAGCGCGACAAACACCGTGTCCGGTGCCACGACGCTTGAGAACAGCGCCAGCACGCCGCCGAGCATAGAGACCGAGAGCGCCGTCAGCGGCACGCCGTTTTTGTTCACGCGGGCAAAGCAGCGCGGCAGCGTTTTCTCATTCGAAAGCGACCACAGCATGCGCCCGGAGGCATACAGACCCGAGTTCGCCGCCGAGAGGATCGCCGTCAGGATCACGAAGTTAACGATATCAGCCGCGTAAGGAATACCGACCTTTTCAAACACCAGCACGAACGGGCTCTTTTCCACGCCAGCCTGCTGCATCGGGATCAGCGCCGCCAGCACAAATACGGTACCGATAAAGAAGATAATGAGGCGCGCAATGGTGGTGCGGATCGCAACCGGAATCACCTTGTGCGGATTTTCCGTTTCCCCCGCCGCGATGCCGATAAGCTCGGTACCGGAGAAGGCAAAGTTCACCGCCACCATGGTCATCAGGATCGGCAGGCCGCCGTGCGGGAACCAGCCTTCGGCGGTGATGTTGCTTAACCCCGGCGCGGGTGAACCGTCCTGCATCGGGATAAAGCCAAAGACCGCCGCCCCGCCCAGGATAATAAAGGCGATGATGGTGATGACTTTGACCAGGGAGAACCAGAATTCGCCTTCAGCAAAGAAGCGCGTCGAGATGACGTTCAGGCCAAAAATCACCGCGCAGAAGACCACGCACCAGGCCCAGACGGGCACCTGCGGGAACCAGTACTGCATACAGAACCCCGCGGCAGTAAAGCTCGATCCAAGCGCCACCGTCCAGGTGAGCCAGTAGAGCCACGCCACGGTGTAGCCCGTCGCCGGGCCAAGGTAGCGGGCGGCATAGACGTGGAACGCGCCGGTTTCCGGCATCGCCACGGAAAGCTCGCCCAGACACTGCATCACCAGCCAGACCACCAGGGCGCCTATCAGGTACGCCAGCAGCGTGCCCGCCGCCCCGGTCGTGGAAATGATGTATCCGGTATTGAAGAATAACCCTGTCCCAATCACGCCGCCCAGCGAGAGCATAATCAGGTGGCGTGTTTTCATGGTGCGCTTAAGCTGCCCATTTTCTTGTTGTGTTTGCATATTACCTTCTATACGTATGGACATCTAAACATCCAAAGAAGGTGTGTTATACCGCGATTGTTAATAAAAAGCTAGATGACCAGACGCAGACGGGCGCGCCGCGCGCTGAGTCTGGGGTGGGTTGTGAGGATCACGTAGAGAATCGGACGCCAGGCCATAAGCACCTCCGCAGGCAGATACTTACAGCATGGTGCGGGAAGAGGCGATCTTCGGTCAGTCGAAAGTGGTATCGATGAATCCTCGGATCATACTTTTACGCTTCCCTCATAGTATGTCGCCACCAGGCTGGCATCATATCGTCGAAGGAGTGATTTTCCGGGGCAAACTCCGACTGGTCCGGATCGTCAAACACGCCAGTAAAAAAGGCAATGGTGGGTGAATCATCAATCGCGCCAATTGAACTGCCGCAGGTAGGGCAAAACGCCCGACTGGAGTAGTCCGACGATCGCCATGTCGCCGGACGCCCGCCCGGACCGGTCCACTGCACGTTTTCCGCGGGGAACTCAATCCATACGACGGTTTGTGCGCCAGTGTGTTTCTGACAGATATCACACGAGCAGGTGTGCACATTGCCCCCGTTCGCAGCGGTAAAGCGAACCGCGCCGCATAAGCACCCACCTGAAAAAACCTTTTCCATGCTGTCGTCCTGAGCTGTTTAAAATCTCATCAAAACATAACACATTATTGAGGTTTGCAGGCCGGGTCTGGCGAAGCCATCGCCCGGCACGCCAGCCGCAGAATTATTGGTAAATCCTCAAATCGGTTCTATAGTCGACACAGTTTATTAGTAACCAGGACTGACTGATGCGCTTTAACGGACTGACCAAAGGTTTCTTTATCTTTATTCTTGCCCTTGTGACCTGGGCCTTCTTCGACGTGCTGTCGCCCTACTTCTCCGCGATACTGTGGGCCGCTATTCTGACCGTCATTTTTAACCCGGTAAAAAACAGGCTGCGCGCCGCGCTGGGGGATCGCAACGGGCTTGCCTCGCTGTTGACCATTGGCATTATCTGCCTGATTGTCTTTATCCCGTTGATGGTGATCCTCTCCTCGCTCGCCATTGAGCTGAACGTGGTTTATACGAAGCTCCAGGAGAACAACACCCAGTTCCCGGAAGTGGTGGCGAGCATCTTCAATCATCTGCCGGACTGGGCCAGCGGCTTCCTGGCGGATCACAACCTGACCAACGCGGCGCAGATCCAGAAAAAACTCTCTGACGTCGCCCTGCAGGGCGGACAGTATCTCGCCGGCAGCGCGTTTCTGATTGGCAAGGGCACGTTCGGCTTTGCGATTAGCTTCGGCATCATGCTTTATCTGCTGTTCTTCCTGCTGAAAGACGGCCCGTATCTGGTGCGCCAAATCCTCGACTCCCTGCCGCTGTCTGATTTCGCCAAGCAGCACCTGTTCGCCAAATTCGTCGGCGTGTCGCGCGCCACGGTAAAAGGTACGGCGGCAGTGGCGGTGGTTCAGGGCATACTCGGCGGGATTGCGTTTGCTATTGCGGGTATTGACGGCAGCGTGCTCTGGGGCGCGCTGATGGCCTTCCTCTCGCTGGTGCCCGCCATCGGCTCGGCGATTGTCTGGGTGCCCGCCGCCATCTTCCTGTTCGCCACCCACCAGCTGTGGCAAGGGCTGTTTATTGTCGGCTTCTTCGTGATTATCGTCGGGCTGGTGGACAATATTCTGCGCCCGCTGCTGGTGGGGAAAGACACCAAAATGCCGGACTACCTGATTCTGATCTCCACCCTCGGCGGCATGGAGCTGTACGGCATTAACGGCTTTGTAATTGGGCCGCTGATTGCCGCGCTGTTTATCGCCTGCTGGAACCTCTTCTCAGGGCGCGATCACGAAGGTAACGCCGAAGAGCTGGACCCCGACTTTATCGAAGAAGGAAAAAATCCTCCAGAATTGTGAGGATGTGACGATATAGACCACATCAGGCGGCGCTGTGCCGCCTTTTTTTTCGCCTTAAATCAAACGTTTTCTATAATTTGAAAGAACGCCATCCTACTCATGTCGTAAAAGGATCATCAGGTGCGAATCGCGACGATAACAAACTGGGCCTATGGTGCCACGGTCTGCCTGACCATCGCCTCCGGCATCATCATGCTGATGGCGTCCAATGCTGATACCATCGAGCGCCAGGCCGTTGAACAACGGCAGAAATTTGATCAGCTCACGGAAGATATTGAAACCGATATCTGGGCGCAGTCCGATTTAGCACGGCTGTACGTCATAAAAAAAGAGCCTCAGGTTCTCAAGGAATATAACCAGGCAGAAAACACCCTGAAGAGCATCGAGCTTCGGCTGGAAAAGTTGCAGGATAACGGCGCATCGGATGAAGAACTGTCCTTGCTGCATGAAGGAATAAAGATCGTCGATGAGCTGCAGGACGAACAGCAAACCGCCCTTTCCAGCCTTGAGCGAGGAGAAGACGCAGAAGCTGTTGCCCTGCTCTACGGCACGCCCTATGAGCAAGAGCTGGAGCGCGCGCAGAACCAGATCGATCACTTCCGCCAGATACTCGACAAGCGCGTCATCGCCTCCGTCCAGGAGGCGACAAAAAAATCGAAAGCGCTGCGTACGGCCTCTGAGCTGATGGTCGGCCTGACCGCTCTGCTGTTCCTGTTTGTTCTCGGTTTTATATTAAAGCGCCGCGTGCTGCGCCCCGTGGTGCGCCTGAGCGACGTGGTACACCGCCTGGCGTCCCAGGATTACGCGGTTGAAACACCCAATTTCAACCAGATCGATGAGATTGGCGATATGGCTCAGGCCATCCGCATCTTCCGTGAAAATGGCCTGGCGAGACAGCGTCTGGAAAGAGAGCGCGATGCCGACTGGGCCATCCGCGAGCTGCTGGCACGCATGACCCAGCGGCTGCAGGGGTGTGAAAACTTTAACGATGTGATTAACGTGGCGGAGCTGTTTGCGCCTAATATCGCGCCGGGGATCGCGGGCCGGCTCTACGTCCTTGACCGCGAACCGTGGCAGATGCGCTGCGTCGCGCAATGGCTTTCGCCGGTGGGTGAAGAGACGACGTTCCACCCGGACGAGTGCTGGGCCGTGCGTCGCGGGCAGAGCCACCCGCCGGTAAACGGCGAGCCGGACATCGCCTGCTATCATCTTCCGGCCTCCCAGGCGGAAAGCGCGCTTTGCGTGCCGCTTATCGCCCAGGGAGAGGCCATTGGCCTGCTCTCCTTCCAGAACATCACGGCGGACAACGCCCCTTCCCGCGCGTATCTGGAACTGATGGCCGAGGCGCTCGGGCTGGCGCTGGCTAACCAACGCCTGCGCGACGCGCTGCTGGAAAAAGCCTTGTTCGACCCGCTCACCGGCCTGCGTAATCGTCATCATCTGGAAGATACCCTGCAAACCCAAACGGCACAGGCGATACGCACCGGCGTACCGTTAAGCTGCATGATGATTGATATCGACCACTTCAAGAGCATTAATGACCGTTTCGGCCATGAAGCGGGCGATCTGGTGATCAAAAGCGTGGCGTCAATTGTTCAGCGGGCCGCCCATGACAACGGACTGGCATTCCGCTACGGCGGCGAGGAGTTTCTGGTGCTGCTTTCCGGTGCCGATGAAGCAGAAGCGTACGCCTGCGCGCAGAAGATTTACACCGGCGTGCATGAGCTGTCGATTCGCTACGGGCTGACTGAGATTGGGCCGGTGGACGTGTCGATTGGCATTGCCAGCTACCCGCAACATGCCCAGACTGACAACCTGCTGCGCGCCGCGGATGTGGCCTTGTACCGGGCGAAAGAGCTGGGTCGCGCGCGGATTGTGAGTTTTGGGATGCTGGAGGCGGGTTAGCGGATTATCGCGCCAATCCCCTCCCTTGGTTCAGGAGCGCGTGATAGCCCAAAGCACCACGATCCCCAGTGCGTTACTCCGCTTTTCCACATACAGGGTGGTATCGGCATAAAAATCACCCTGCGGGTTACAGATGCGGATCTCCTTCTTTAATTCCGGCTCGTAGATTGTCGCACCCGAGCAGCTGTGGCGGGTACTGGATTCATACCGGTAAGGTTTGCTCCAGGCCGAATAGTCCCCATCCAGTAGCCAGGCCGCTGTAAAGACCACAAACGTGGCAACCGGCAGGCTGCAAAGGAAGAAGCCGAGGTAGATTTTTACCGCGTCAGCAAGGCGCTTTCTTTTCAGTCTCCCCTTTCTGATGAAATTAACCATCAGAACAAGGGCCAGCAGCAACGCTCCACAGGCAAGGACCTGCTCCCCGCGGATAGTAAGAAATGTAACGCGGTAAACGTTGACAGACCAGACCACAAAACCCGATATCAGTACTATCCCGCCCGCGATGAGTGGGATCCAAAAGGAATAACGCTCTTTTTTCATTGTGGACACGTCCTTGTCATTCTTGCAGGGTCAGAAGGTCAATCATCGCCCGGGTAGCTGCCGACTGACGTCGGTGCGGTGCAAACAGTACGGAAAAAGGTCTCGTTCGTCCCCGGAGGTGTGGCAGCACCTCAACTAACTGGCCGCGCTGTATTCTGTCGCGGACGATAAATTCATAGCTTTGGCAGATCCCCATCCCCTGCTCCGCGAGCGAAACCACGCCAAGTACATCGTCTGATATTTCGATGGTTGAACCCGGCAACCAGTCAATATCAAGCCCTTCATCACGAAATACCCAGGGGGCGATACGCCCGGTGCGCGGCATGATAAACGGCAGGCACTGATGGCGCTGCAACTCCTCCAGCGTCTGAGGTTTCCCTCTACGATGCAGGTAGTCCGGGGAGGCGACCAGAAGCAACGCCGCATCTTCCAGCTTACGCGACACAAGCCCACTGTCAGGCAACTGCCCCAGACGGATCGCCAGATCGAACCCTTCTGCGATCAGGTCAACGTTGCGATTGGTAATGTTCAATTCAACCTGAACGCGCGGATATTGTTGGGTAAAGCGTGCCAGCAGCGGCGGCAGGCGGTAGTGGCCATAGGTGGTCGGAACACTCAATCGCACGCGGCCGGTCAGATCGCCCTCCTGACCCCGTCCATCGCGTTCGGCGTCATCAAGCAGAGAAAACGCCGAGCGCGCCTGCTCAAGATAGACGCGCCCGGCTTCAGTCGGCCCCACCCGGCGGGTCGTGCGCTGTAACATCTGCCTTCCCAGACGCGCTTCCAGGCGGGTGACCGCGCGGCTCAATACGGAAGGAGTGGTTGAAAGGGCAACTGCTGCGGCAGTAAAAGAGCCGTGTTCAACAACAGCAATGAAGACTTCAACGTCTCCGAGGTAATCAAATTTCCGGCTCATTTTGCTCTCTCAGGAACAAATCTTTTTCAATTTGGCTAATTTATCTCCCGTTGGGCGATGAGTAAAGTGGCCTACATTCATCACCTGAACGTGCCACTGGAGCCTGTCAATGTTCAACCGCCCCCTTATTTTGCCCGCCATCGCTATGGCGGCGTTGTTCTCTTTCCCGAGTGTTGTCAACGCGGCGAACCACGCGCCTCTGGAGCGCTGGCGAAGCTACACCGGTGTGAGCTGGGATACCCCTCGAAAAGGACAGATACCTGCGACGTTTTCCGGTTCGGTCAATGCCCCTATTGCGGGTATCCACTTTGATGCAAAGGGCCGGGCCTTTGTCAGCACGCCCCGGCTGGTTTCAGCTGCGGCTCCCGCGACATTGAGCATTCTGGATACGGCGGTACAGTCCGGCCCTGCCCGCCTGACGGCATTTCCGTCCCGCGATGGGAATGCGGTGAATTCCGCTCCCGAACAGAACCTGCGCAACGTACTCGGCTTTTATGTTGACCGTAAAAACGGCTGGCTATGGGCGCTGGATATGGGGTTTGTTGCAGGGGAAACGGAATCCCCCGTGGGGTCACAAAAACTGGTCGTGCTGGATCTCAACTCTGGCCGAACCATTAAACGTATCGCCCTGGATGGCGTAGCGGACCGCAAGGCCAGCTTCCTTAACGATGTGGTTGTCGATGAGAACCGCCGTGTCGCCTATATCTCCGACAGCGGCTCGCGGAGTGCACCGGAAAACCGTGTAGGGGTTATTGTCGTAGACTTCGCCAGCGGCAAGGCCCGGCGCGTGCTCGATCGTCACCCTGCACTGCAAATTGAGCCAGGCGTCAACGTCGTCTCACACGGGGCTGAAGTATGGCCTGGTAAACCATTACTGATTGGAATCAATGGTATTGCACTTTCTCCCGATGCGGGCACGCTGTACTGGACGGTGACAACCGGCACGCGCGCGTATGCGGTACCAACCGCGATACTGAGGCAGCCAGCTTCAGCCGATGCGCAAATCGCCGAACAGATCCGCGATTTAGGTACAGTGGGAGGCAATACCGACGGTATTGTGACAGATGAAAAAGGTAACCTATACATTACCGATGTCACACGCAATGGTATCGTCAGATACGATCCTAAGACCCTTTCCATGTCGCTGATTGCGGCAAACGAAGACGTCCACTGGCCAGACACGCCGGCAATCCGTCCGAATGGGGATCTGATATTTACCTCGAGTAGTCTCAATGATCACTTCGCGGGAGTCGTTAAATCCGGAGAAGAACGCTATGATTTATGGCGCTTGCCTCTCAGAGCTTCTAAGGATTAGTCGCGCGTCACTTCAGTAATCAACATCGACAATCCATTCATGTAGTGACTTTTTTTAGCCTGCTCACGGTATTTGGTTGGGGAGAGTCCATATTGATTCGAGAACGCTCTGCTGAACGTTGACGGCTCCTCGTAGCCTAACATCGTGAATATATCTGAAACAGAGAGCTGCGTATGTCTGAGCATATGCGCGGCTTTTTCAAGTTTCCGGCTTCGAATATAGAGACCTATACTTATGCCACACTCCTGGCGAAAGTTTATTTACAAGAAGGCCGCAGGAAAAGTCATGCAATGACAATTTGGAATAAATCCCCCAAAAGCCCCCCTAATGATAGAGTGAATGACAGCAGCTTCTTTATATTTGTTAACAGCGGACAGGACAACCAGAACACGTTAACGCATACCCTTTAACAATCACGGAAAAATATCGGACCAAAGGTAATAAAAAAATAAAAGATTCCCAATGGAAGATGCGTCAAAAAATCAGGCAATTATTCAGACACAGATTGAAACCGTAACTGACTATCTCATCGCTAATATATCCCCCCTTCTCTTTATTATTTACATTTTCTGCCATCGCACAAGAAAAAACTCAGTCCGCAGGCGGTCACCTTTTTAGCGCGTTTGATGGCCTGGGCAAAACGGCAGGACACTATTCCCCCTGCCAGGAAAATCTTATCCTATGCCTCCTCACCTCACATGAACAAATTTTGTACAGATTAACAGCACTGGCCGCGTCACTTCCGCAGGCTATACCCACGAACGGCTGGCACTGAGCGTTTGCACGCTCGTCGTTTTCATCATCGGTAAAATCAGTGGTATGAGATAATAACAATCAATAAAAGCGATCGTTTTTTAAACACAAGAGAGGTTATGCAAGCTGCTTAAGCTTTTCTCAAAAATTTGAGCGTTCTTAGACTGCCAAACACCCTGGCATCATCACAACCTAACGCGCTGATTTTATTGATTTTATGTCAATGCAAACTCTAAAAAACCTTGCTACTCAACAAAATATATCAACTAGTGTGATATCTAAATTATAATTCTTATACTTCTGTTAAAAAGTGGAGGCCAAAATGCGATTAACCCTACTGCTGTTATGCTGTCTGGTACAAAGTGTAACCTGGGCTGGCGATCTGCCAAAACCAGTTGGTAAACCCATTTTAACGATTTACGGTAATATAGAAAATACGAATGAAAATGGAAAAGCAGTGTTTGATCTCGCCAGCCTTGAAAAACTGGGCATGGTGAGTTTCGAGACGACATCCCCCTGGTATAATGGACGCACTAAGTTTGAGGGTGTTCCAATGAACAAACTCATGGATTATGTGGGTGCGAAGGGTACGAACATTAATGTTATTGCGCTCAATGATTACTCTACCGTGATCCCTCTCAGTGACTTCAAAAAATACAACGCCATACTTGCCTTAAAGGTCAATGGCGAATATATGCGCATCCGCGATAAAGGTCCATCATTCATTGTATACCCCTATGACAGTCTTCCTGAGTTGAATAATCAGATTTATTACTCGCGATCAGCATGGCAGGTTAGCAAAATGAAGATTGAGTAGCCGTTCAGGAGAACATAATGAACAGGATACTGGTTGGTATCATTTTTTCTCTTTTTATCACGACAGGATATATTGCATTTCTTGTTTACGATCGACAGCAGGAATTGCAAAAACTGACTCAATACACTGAGTCCTGGTCCGTGGCACAACTGGTATCAGAGTATTACCGTTTTGAATCATGGCTTGGTCTGTACGCAACCGATACCGATGACGTTACGATAGACCAGGTCCGCATGCGTCTCGAAATTATGCTCAGCCAGGGCGATTTAATGAAGGGTGGCGATTTAGGTCGCTATATTAACAGCGATAAAACGCATCAGGAGCTCGCTTTACGCTTAGAGCAAATATTGACCTATCTGGACAGCCATCTTGAAAACATGAGCCACCCAGAGTTACAGGCATACCTGACAAATATGCATGCTCTCGATGCACCGCTGAGCCAGCTCTCTGCGACAGCATTAACAAAAGATATTAACACGGTTAACGAATCCAACCATAAAATACAGATCCTTTACTATATTTATTCCGCACTTTCATTACTTCTGGTGATATTAAGCTTTATTCTTGGTTTCTTAATGATCTACCAGAATAAAAACATTCTCAAAGCGCACATGCAGGTTAAAAGCCTTGCTGACGAGCTTCAGATATCAAAAGAAAAACTGCAAATTCAGAACTCGAAGCTGGAGTATGATGTTTATCATGACTCCCTCACCGGTATGAAAAACCGTCTTTTCTTCTGGGACGACCTCAACAAAATTAATCTTCAGGCAGATAAAAACCACATCCCCGTCACGGTGATGTTATTTGATTTAGACCGGTTCAAAGAGGTCAACGATACCTATGGCCATGATGCCGGCGATTTGCTGTTGAATCAGGTATCCAGACGACTCACCTCAATGAGCAGCGCCACGGATACGTTTTACCGTTTGGGCGGAGACGAGTTTGCCCTTCTGTCCAGTGGCCTCACCGAAACAGCAGCCGTTTCGCGCGCCAAAGAAATCAGCGAACATATCAGCCAGCCCTATACGATTAATAACCAGCTGATAAAAATCGCCACCTGTGTGGGTATCGTGTTATCTGATAATGAACGGCGCTCTGATTATCTTTATAAATTTGCCGATCTGGCGCTCTACGAAGCCAAAAAAGAGGGTTCACAGCAGATTAAGGTCTTCCGTCAATGGATGCTGCAAAAGCTGCAGGAAAGCAGAACTCTTGAACATGATATGGCACTGGCGATCGATAACCATGAGTTCGTTGTTTATTACCAGCCTATTGTCGATTCATTCAGCAATGAAATTTACGGCTATGAAGCGCTTATTCGCTGGATACACCCGGTGAAGGGGATACTGTCACCTGATTACTTTATTTCTGTCGCTGAAAAAACGGGGATGATCAACCAAATCGGCAAAAATGTGCTTGAGCTTGCCTGCCGGGAAGCGGTTTCCTGGGCCGTTCCGGCAAGGATCTCTGTGAACGTCTCACCCGTTCAGCTGGGCACGAAATCATTTACGACGATGGTACAGTCCATCCTGAAGGAGACAGGACTTCCGGCCAGCCGACTTGAGTTAGAAGTTACGGAGTCTTCGCTCTTCAGCGACAGCAATACGCCGCTCACTATTCTCAAAAAGCTCAGAACGCTGGGTGTAAAAATTTCTATCGATGATTTCGGAACGGGTTATTCGTCGCTCTCACGACTGAGTGAACTGAATTTTGATAAAATTAAAATCGATAAATCCTTCGTGAACCCGATATCCACGCAGGATGATGCACTTAATATCGTTAAATTGATAACCGGCATGGCGAAGAGCCTCAATATGCGAGTCATTGCGGAAGGTGTTGAAACCGAAGCGCAGCTTGAACGTCTTCAGGCGCTTGGCTGCGATCTCGTTCAGGGATACCTGTTCGGAAAACCACAGGCTGAGATTGACAGGAAGATTAGATACGGTTGAAATGGTTGCGCGGCTTTTGCTGGCCCAAAACCCTTTAGGCGATTGATAATCAAAGGTTATAAAATGAAAAAAACAGTCCCGGACTACACGCCTGTTGATTTATCTCGTTGGCCAAGGAAAGAGCATTTTGAGGTATTCCAGTCATTTGCCGAGTGTACAATTAACCAAACGGTTCTGATCGACATTACCGCGCTGCGAAAACATATCAAAGAGGTCGGCTGGAAGTTTTACCCGACGATTATTTTCCTCCTGTCTAAAATCATGAACCGGCATCCGGAATTCCGTATGGCCATGAAGGACAATGAGCTTGTTATATGGAATGAAATCCATCCAAGCTATACCATTTTCCATCCTGAAACCGAGACGTTTTCGTCATTGTGGAGCCACTATGACGGCAATATTCAGCACTTCCAGAATACGTATGCAGAAGACGTTGCACGCTATGGCAATAACCTTTCTTACTGGCCGAAGGAAGAGTCACGGGAAAATGTCTTTTTCGTCTCGTCTATTCCCTGGGTAACGTTTACGAACTTTACGATGAACATTGCGCACATGAAGAACTTCTTTTCCCCGATGTTCACGTTTGGAAAATACTACGAGCAGGATGGGAAAGTGTTGTTGCCTATGGCGGTGCAGGTGCATCACTCGGTGTGCGATGGTTTCCATGTGGCAAGGATGTTTAATGAGTTGCAGGAGATGTGTGATGGTTTGCCGCAGCTGCCAGAGGAATGTAATGCCTGATGCACAAGGGACAAATGTTGTTTATTTGATTGTCGAAAGACTGCTTTAAAATATGGTGCGATAATAGGAACAAATATTAACAGTCAACTCATTGTTTTTTATAAAATTTATTAAATCTAAAAAAATACCTATACACATAGCTATACACATCGCCGTATGCGTTCAAAATTCAAACACAACCCCTCCCCCACAAATACTTTTTCTTAAGAAAACAGTACACACTGTTCACCAATCAACTTAGCTAAATTTAATCAACAAGATACGCATTAACCCTTGGGTGATGAGTGAACGGTAAACTCTACATTTTTGAATATAAAAAACCCGGCCTAAGCCGGGTCATTAGCAATTATTTGATTGTTGGCTCATCACACTTTGGTAGCCAGTCTGCATTACTCTCTTCTTTTAAAGTGAGGTTAGTCTGCATTCCCTGATTAGTTCGCCGCTTCTCATAATGTAGCCCGTACTCCTTCAGCATAACTGGTAGCCCTTTGCCAAACATTGTCAGGCTGAGGGTATTTTTATAGCCATTAGCCTCCATGTATACGAGATAGGCATGGTAAAGGTATGTACGTGGCTGACGCGGGACAATATTGGCGTTCCCCATAAACATGCCGTTGGTGTCGGGTAATGCCTCAAGATAGCCACAAAAATCAAATGCTGGATCAGCATCACGCTTGATGGTGAGAGCCTCATCAGAATTCTGCTGCGACTGAAGCAATGTTCTGGCGCTCATCGGATCGCTGAAACGCTGCATGAGCTGGCGAACAATCACAGCAAGTTCTTGAGCAATTTTATCTTTTAGCTGCGGATCGCGTTCTTCCGGTGCTATCTGCTCAGGAAAATGCAGAATAACTCTCCGGCGGGACACACCACCACTGCGATCAGTGAAGCGCATAGGATTATTATTTACGGCCAGGATAACCGCCGGAATATGTGTTGAATAAGCATTCTGATATTTGGGGTCTACAGATACTGCATCGCCACCGGTTATAGCCTTAAGCCCGGCGCCATCGCCACTCCACTTCTCCTGATCAGGCAGGCGAATAAGAGAAAAACCGATCAGAGCCGCACGTTCTCGAGGGGACTCCAGAGTTTCAATTGTCGCTGAGGTGGCGTTATCCTCTCCTGCAAGCATCGTTGCAATTTCAGCAAGGATACTTTTGCCACTTCCGCCAGGGCCAGTCACTTCCAGAAAGAACTGCCAGTCATAGCGGTTCGCCAGCACCATAAACAGCGCTGCGAGAATAATGTCGCGTTTTGCTGGCTTGCGCCCGGCTGCCCTGTCCAGCCAGCGCCAGAATGCCGGGGCATGAGTTTCAAGCGTTTCCCCATTTACCGGTGGCGTGAAATCAACTTCACACAGGGTTCGCAGCCAGTTCTCTTTACAGTGCGGACTAAACAGCCCTGTTCGCGTATCGAGGACGCCATTACGAAAACCGATCAGATGACGTGCCGGATTTTGCTGCTGCGGAACAATTAACTTTAATGTTTCCACCAGTGAGGCAATTTTTCCTGAGGAAAACGGTGCACCGAGGCGTTGGAAAAGGGCTGCGACATCTCGGGCAAAATCAGACTGAGAAATCACTTTCCACGCTCCAGACTCATAGCGGGATAAAAGCTGACCGTTCGGATCAACCGCCAGCGCATCCCTGTAATGCTCCCGAACCCTCTGAGCTTTTTCGCTGACACTCATCGTTGTGAATTCTGCTTCACTCATCGTGTCGAAAGGACTGGCGTTAGGTGGCCTCAAAGCCTCAAGAATTGCCTTCCGGGTGGATTCCTCTCCGTAATGGGCAAGCGCATCATTCCAGTCACCAAAAACCGGTGGCAGCACAATGTCACACTGACACGCTTTTGCAGCAGCTTCAGCCCTGTTCTGGCCTGAACCATTCAGATCTCGGTCCGCTGCAATAATTAGCTGATACCCCGGATACTTGTTATGGGCAACGCTGGCCAGAGAAAGAAAGTTGACCGCCGAAAATGCCACCATGACGGCTTCTCCTGTCAGATGATGAATGGTAAGCGCCGTGGCGTAGCCTTCCGTAATCCACATCCTTCTTACTGAACTCCCGCCCCCTTCTATCAGATGATAGGCCTCCTTAACCTGACCTCCTTTAAGAAAACACTTGCTACCATTGCCACTGATAAGCTGAATATTCACCAGCTCCCCGTCAGCATTATAGAGCGGGACGATCAAATCACCGGGGCGGAACATCACCCCACCGGTTTTATGAGCTGAAGTCAGCTCATGGCAAATATGTTTCGGGAAACCTTTATGTGTAAGATAAGTATTTCCGGCAGATTCACGCGAGGCTTGCAGCAGTCGCGCGGCAAGTGCTGCCGCTGCATCTTTTCCGCTATCGGTATCGGCGGTTAACGTCCTGACTTCGGAATTAGCTATAGACAGATCATGTGTCAGTCCATGTATCCTGTCAGCTGCTTCACTGATATCCACATTCAGTGCCCTGGTGACAAGCGCTAAACCATCCCCGGCTCCGCACTGATTGCAGAACCATGTTCCGCGTCCTTCCTGATCGTCGAAGCGAAAACGATCTTTACCGCCACAGACCGGACAAGGCTGATGGCGATTTTTCAATATATTCACGCCCAGCGCTGGCAGAATCTGAGCCCAGTGACCGCGGGCAGCCTTCACGGCCTGACTGACTTTCATTCCTGACATGATGCAGTTCTCCCTCAGTGTAAAACCGGCTTTTTGATGTGACGGACGCATAACTCATCCATTACGGCTATTCCGAGCTGGGAGAGCGCGGGACAGGACATTAGAGGGCCGGATTCCATCAGGTCTGAAAGCAGGGCGCAGGCGATTTCCATGCCTTTTGTTTGCCCGTGCTGTCGCAGATAAAATCCTTCAAGCTCACGGGCAATAGCAGTTTCAATTTCATCCAGAGTGAGCTGCAGGTGGCGGTTTTGCTGATGGCAGGCACTCAGCCATGCGCAGGCTACCGCGCGGCGATACAACGCTACCCGAAGTGAAAGGGAAAGAGTGCGTGATTTCATTGCACCACCTCCATGTTCATCAGGTCATCCTGGCAACGCTGTACCACGCCATCAAGCTGCTCTGTCATCAGATAAATCAGGGAAACCAGTTGCTCACATTGAACACCGGCAGGTTTTTCGTAGCAATCCTGAAGAACAGCCATTCCGGTGACAAACTCTCCCACGTTACGAAGATGCTTCAGGCGGACAATATCGTCATAAGAGATTGCGGCGTGATTCATTAGATCACCTCCCGGACAGGCAGGCGAGCAGCAAGGCAAAGCACATACTCATGGACCAGTGAAAGACGTGCATGATGCTCATTGCTGGCGACGATACGCAGCATACTGATACGTGGTTTACGTTCTGCACGACGAACGGCGGCAAAAACAAATATAAATTGAGGATGTGATGGGGCGAGGATCGTAGCCATAAGGGCAACCTCCAATAAGTAGCGGTAAATGCCACCACCGGAGTTCCTACGCTCATGGGTGGTGGCCCGAACGGGGGTAGGAATACCGGCCTTATTGGAAACCGGCCAGCCCGAAGGCTGCCCCGCCCGGACCACCATTATCTGAAAGGGGCTAAGGTATAAGCACCGCAGCCCGAAAAATGGGTGTGCCTGAGCAACGACGTAAAAAAAGACGCACGGCGCGTCTAGTGTCGCCAATAAGTAACTCGGGTTCCTACGCCCGGCAGCCGATTTTGCGGCAGCGGGAAAACTATACCTGGAAAAGATATCAGGACGCAAGCCAGAAAAAAGGAGATCAGACTGCAAAGCTAGTTTCACGCATGGCCTCCTTGCTCACGGGCAGCAATTCGCGCCGCCATCCATGCACTGACCTCCGACTGTACCCAGGCAACATTTTTCCCACCCAGGGAGATCTGCTGCGGGAAGGCATCGCGGCTGATAAGGTCGTAGATGGTTGAACGGGAAAGCCCGCAAAGGTGCATCACTTCAGGTAATCGTATGAAGCGCTCATGCTGAGCCGGAACCGGGAGCACCGGAGCAGCTGGTGCCGGGGTGGAAACGAAAATACTATTCATCTGGCTACCTCTCTAATATGTTTACAACAGTCCGGGCAATTCCATCCGGATTCAGGTAGCGCCTTATTATGTTTATATAAGCGGCTCGCGCATGCTTTATTTATTTGGAGTGAAATGTTGATTTCGCAAAAAATAAAACAGCTAAAAACCGTATGAAACGGACAAAAACAAACCATTCCTTTATGGAATATAATAAGGAGCATCAAGAATAAAAAAGTCTATTACACCAAGCAGGATCACAGCTCAAGTCTGAACCAGACCATATCATTCCGGGCGTTACATCATAAGTAAGAAGACAACACCTGATTAATAAAAGAGCCAAAAACGGCCAAAAATAAACAGCTCATCATATGTATCAATCAAGTCAATGACTAAAGAAATTAAATTATCCTCTTCCTTCCGCATGTATCCGGATGTGTTTAATGAGCATCAGACAAATTCATTTTTATGAATATTTTCCTGAAATGCAACAGAGTGCAGGGAGGTTGAATGTTCAATTATTAAACAGACATAAGACATCTTTTATTCTTTACATAGAATAGTGTTGAATACGGGTGAATATTGGTGAGGAGAAAAGATCCAGTAATAAACTGAAATAAATATCGCGACTTATATGAAAAAGAAATATAAGTTTAATTTTATCTCTGTGAACAGTCATGAACAGTAGATGACCACTTTGATTAAAACACTACACCACTTAACCACATGTATTTACTATATTTTTATTGAAGTGAACAGTAGTGAATAGTATGTATTAAAGGAAGCATGTAGATCAGACATGACACCTTTCTCTGGCTAGCCAGAACAAGGTCATTGTTTAGTCACTGACACAATCCTCCTCGGTAGTGCGCTTGTATGGACCCCGGCACAATTGACACAACAACAAAACACTACCGGAGCAGCCATGACAACTGTTAACCAGATCTCTGATGCAAACATTACCCCCACCCTCCCGCCGAAAATTCGCGAAGCGGTGGAAAACGTTAAGGCAGCAAAAGCTGTCTGGCAGGAAGAACGGCGAAAACAAACCGAAGCCGCTGCAATGACTGAAACTATCCGTAAACGTCAGGAAGATACAAAAACGGAGACGCAGGCGCTTAATGATGAATGGCGAAACCTGTTTCGTGAGAATCAGGGGAATATGACGCCACGAATGAAAAAACTGCGGGCAGAAATCGCCCTGGGACGCGAAACGCTGGATGAGTTCGAAGATTTGATTGCAGCTCACGCCGCAGAAAATGAATTCCTGCCCTGGAAAACTGCGGATGCTGCAAACCGCTACATCAGCGAACATAACCGGCTGATTGAAACTCATGCAGTGTGGCTCTGGAATGAGTTTATGAAGGAACACGGCCAGAAACTTATTCAGATCCTTGGATTGCTGAAAATGACTCTGGGGCAAAGCGCTTCTTCCGTTATCGGCGTAGTTCATACCGTAAACGACCCCGAAAGTGTGCTGAAGCAATTTATCAGCGAGCAACTCACCACTCCGGCACTGTCCTGTAACGTATCTTCAACAGATGATATTGCCCTGCCGGGGATCAGCATTTATGCGGACGATAAAGCCATCCGGGATGCCAGACAATCACCCAGCCCTGCAGCACGTTCCCGGATGCTTAAACAGCGTGACATGGTTAAAGGGGACGAGAAGGGATGAATACTGGAAACATTACTCAGGAAGCTCTCAACGACTACCGCGCGGCGATAAAAAGCTGGCTGACACTACGTAATGTGCAAAGTACCAGCCAGCTTCGTCTGGCGGCTCTGCTGGATACTGAAGAAAAACCGGCAGCATATGCCAGCCAGCTTGAGAATCTTCGTGAGCGTCTTACACTCCTCGAATGGCAGATTAACTGCGCCGCCCGGGACGGTCTTTATGCTCACCAGATTGTGCTGGAAAGCTGTGTTACAAGCGCAACTGAAAACTTCATGAGCGAGCATGGTGATGCACTCACTGACGCTCTGGCTCCTTTTCTTTGCGCACCATATGGGCTTGAGGCGGCAATGAAAATATTACGCGCCGCTGTAGTCCGACAAACCGAAATCCGTACTCCTGTAATTTCAGCAGCATATAACAGCGTTATCGACGAAACCGGATTAACGGTGGATGCATCAATGCGAGCTGATGCTTCAGCCATTTTCACCCCGGCAAAACATAAAGTTTTTCTGGCCCGCCTCAACAGGCTTAATGAAAAAGGAGGGTATTGATATGGCCCTGAAGTGTCCTGAATGTGGCACGGTCGCACACGCCAGAACCAGCGCCTATGAAGCTCCATCGGTTAAACGCTCATGGTATCAGTGCCAGAATCTTGAATGCTCCTGCACATTTACTGCCCTGGAAAGTGTGGACACGATAATTATGAAGCCCCATAAACCAGTGGCGCCTGAGCCTGAATCACAGAGCGATTCTCTTGTACGTCAGCCGCATACACTGGGCCGCTACGGTTCAGCCTGTACCCTTAAAGACCGTCATGCACAATAAATTGGGGAGGAACAAAAATATGACAGAACAACAATTGACGGAAAACCAGATTCAGGCCGCAACCGGACACGTAGTAACACTCCTCGCGAGGGCAAAAAAACCGCTTCAGGATGCGGATTGGCTCATGCGGTTGCCTGCAAATGAAATAGCCCGCGAGACGGAAAAACTGACAAAAAGCCTTTCCTCCGACTGGCAGTCCCGAATTATCGACCTTTACCAAAAAATGCAGGCCTGGGTGGGGACCAGACAGGCCGAAGAAGCAGCCATTGAGAACCTCAGGGCTCTGCGCCAGCAACAGACCGAAACTGAGCAGGCCAGCAAAGACAATAGGGCGCAGTTCAGGGAATTGCTTAACCAGAGCGGCGGCATCGTAACACCGGAGATGAAAGCTCTTCGAGCTGAGTATCTGGAACAACAGGAAACAGCCACAGAACTGGCCGGGCTGATTACTGAAAAAGAAGAGCTGCTGCCGGTAATGGCTGACGCGACCGCACGTAAGGCAAACGCCTATGTGAACTGCCATCATGGCATCACTGAGGAGCGTATCGATGAGCTTTTACGAGACTTTTTTATTTTCCACGGTGCCGAGTTGAGCAGCCTGCTCAGGATGAAGTACAGTCAATTTGAGCGGAATAGCTCAGCGCATATACCGGGCATTATTGAAGGGACAAATGATGCAGATACGTTGTATCGTGAATTTATCCTGGATCTAATGCTGAAGTGGACGAATGAAATATTGCCGTTGAGATTCCGGGACGACGTGATGAGTCTGACCGGTTCAGCACCAATATCAGGATCACATGACGACAGAAAAAAAAGAAAGCTGTTCTGACCTGAACAGAAAAGATCACTTAAGCCCGGCCAGTGCCGGGTTTTTTGATGTCTGTAGCCTGAGTGCATGTCTATACTGCATGAAATCGCATGACTTTATGCACTTGCATTTTTACTTCTCAGGCCAGATAAGGCGCGGTTAAGAGCCTATCATGCAACTGCATGAAAACCACTCCATAAAGCGGGCAGGCGTGGCGGGGCTACGAGCGCGCCATTTGGGGTAAAAGCGTAATAAATTCCTTTTTGTACCTGCTGGCATTTTTACAACCCAAGTGTCTTATTCTAATATTTTTAGTCAGGTTCTCTAATAAAGAAAGGACTAACTTTTCTTCGATCATCTATAAATATATTCATATAATCCTTAGCTCTAGAAAAAGCCACGTACATTAATCTATTAGCAATATCGCGAGCATATTCATTTCCTTTTTCAAAAGATGATTGATGAGGCACCACCTGATCATGATACCCAATAGAGATTACATAATCATATTCCTCACCCTTCGAACCATGTATAGTAGATACAGAGACAACATTTTTGTCTTTGTTAATCATCTTACTAATTGCGCCCATACCAGCCCTGATTTTTGCCACAGAAGCCGCTGCATTACATATTTTGTAATCTGTCTCAAGTTTAATGGATTTTTGATACTTTATTTCTAAAAAATCATATAACTCCCTCAACCACAATATAAAATTATTTTTTACTGACTGAAACTCCTTTAAATCACGCTTAAGTTGTAATGGTGTCAAATGACTCAATTCAGGAACGGAATCAACAATTTTCCTTGCAAGAGAACTTCTTCTTTGGTAGTTAATAACATTTACATCCAAAACAACCAAACTTATCAACTCGTAAAATACAGTATTCCTAGCACAATATAGGGGATTTGTTGATTGAAAATCATAAACGAAGTTTTCTGAAAGGTCATATAAAGCATTTATTAGTGCCATAAGATAGTACTTATCAGGCCCTATAATAGCAATACCGGAAACGCTATTGTATTTTGCTTGGTATTGATTTATTAAATTAAACACCCTTTGTGGCAATTCATCTTGAGAAATATCTTTGATTATTGGAGACTTCCCCTCAAATTCACGCAGAGAAGTAACATCATTTCTCGAAGCAGAATATTTCTTATAATATTTAACCAGTAATTCAGAAGATCGATAGCATCCAGACAAAGTTTCATGCTTTAATTCAGATAATTGCAGCTCAGATTTAATTATATCTTTATCCTTTATAGAAACGCCAAGATCTTGATAAATAGCTTGGTCATTATCACCAACAATAAATACTGAGACGCGATTATACCTAGTTATATATGACAATGCTTTAAGCTGAATCAGACTTGTATCTTGTGATTCATCCAAATAAATATTACCAATTAACTTGGAAAGATGCTCGCATATGTTTTGATTGTTTTCAAGAAATTCCACACTAAGCTTAATAATATCATCAAAATCAATCAGTCTATTATTTTCCTTGAAGGCATTATACTCCTGAATTACAAGTAACTCCTTGTGCTTATCATCTAACGAATGGCAATAAGGTTCTACAAATGCGTTACCTTGCTCATCACAATTATAACGTATTCTTACTCCTAGCTTTTTTTCACTTTCTATGCTCTGGATTATTTTTCTTTGTTTATATTCTGAAAGTAAAGAAAATCCATCTTTTAATCTTGATATAGCTCCAGCATACTTTTTAACAACCCACTCTAAAAGAAAAGAATGAATAGTCCCGCACCAAACTCTATCTACCTCTATACTTAGATTATCTATCCTGCTAGAGATCTCATCAGCTGCTGCGTTAGTGTGAGTTAACACAATATGCCAACGAAAACCTTCATTTCGATATAAGTTATCCTCTAACATACCAATCAATAGTTTCGTTTTACCAGCCCCAGGGCAGGCGCTGACCAATAGATTGTCTTTAATATTAATTAATTGCCTCTTTTGATCATCCATGATGAACCTCAAGCAAAGAAGTTAAAGGATCGTTAGGGTAATGTGCTTTAAATATGTCCAAAGCAGCATCTATGTTATCTATAATAAATGCTAAATCATCCTGTCCCAATATATTATTTAATAAATCAGACCCATCTTTATTCTTAATAACCTCACTACGATATCGAACCATCTTAGCTAGAGTGAATTTATTAAAATCGCCAGTGAACCCTAACGACTGACAGAGTGCCTTAGGGATAGGAAAATCTGCATCAAGCTTGTCAACAAGCATCATTGCAAACCAACCTTTTTTATGCTTATTAGCTAACTTTAAAGCGTAGCAGCCTATTTTTTGTCTATCAGAGGATTGGAATGCTTCTTGGTATGGTGTGTAATATGCTTTTTTCTCAAATGACTCAGCGGCTATCGCATCAAAGTATCTTACGGCGCCTGATAGCACTAAATCAATTTCGAAAGTATACTTAGAAAAATAGGCACGAATAAAAGCGTTATTTCTAACTATTTCATCCAAAATTACTTTACGAGCGACACCAGACTCTGCTGAGTTCACAGCTTTATTATAATCATCTTGAGATAAATAATCAGGCTTATTATCTCCATACAAATTTATGTCGTCATCGGTCAAAATTGCACATTTCTTTTTAATTCGGTCTGAGTGAAATAAAGATGATAGTAATTCAAACCCAGTACCCCGCACAGATATCAAGGATATACCAAGTTCGTCAAGTGTAATGCCGAAACTATTTTTAACGAGATGAGGTATTAATATTTCTTCAGCATCACCTTCAATTAGAATAACATTCTTGGCAAAGAGAATATCTGTTCTTATGGCATCAAGGAATCTTTCAATGCGATTAATTTTCTCTTTTTCCAATCCGTTAGATGGAGAGCAAGAAATTGTTTCAAGACCATTTTTTACAAGCACATTTGTAGTGGATATATTTGATACTGATGATATATGAGTTGAATGAGTAGATATAAAAACTTGCGTTTTATTATTTTTCAGATTGCTAAATAAAGATTTTTGTATGTGCGTATGAATATGAGCCTCAGGCTCTTCAATTATTAAAAAATTAGCTAAGAGGTTTTTACTGATACCTTCTTCGTACTCATACAATTTCAAAGCTAAATATATTAAATTAGCGCCACCAAGACTCATCTCTGATAGCTCTGATACATATCCTTCACAAAGAGAGTCGCCTGCCTTGAGTTGAAGAACCTTTACCAACTCTTTTAGCTCACAGGGCAATTCAGATGTAACATTCAAAACTGGCGAGTAAGTGGTACCAACAGCATTAGTTATTGATAATAATATGCCCTCAGAAAGCCTCTTAACCTCTTCAATCGATGATATTCTGTCATTCACGTTCTTGATGTTTTCGCTCAATGCGTCATCATTATCAATTCCTTTAGAAACATATTCTAAAAGCTTTTGGAATGGGTTGAATCGATTATTCTTAAGTTCACTTACCACATCTCTCAAAGCACGAGCATAAGTACAACTGATATTATCCTGAATATTATACCCACGTTGTCTATTACCTATTAAATCAATCCGCTCTAACTTTGGGTCAGGGAATAAAAAATCATTAAAATCACCAACCACATGAGAGTATAATCCATCATCGCTAAAATCTGCTGTACCTTGACATAACACTAAGGATTCATACGTGGTCTTATCAATCGAATATTGTTCTTTCAGTATGTTATATGCGCGTCTACGCTCATCAAGATCTTCAATATCATTTAAATTGAAAAGTTGTTCTCTGATGTAAAACTGCGGTCTGTAAATATAAGTTATTCGCCCTGTCCCACCACCATTAACGGTAGTATTTAATTGACATAGTAACTCTGACTCTTCATCCCCACCTATTTCATCAAACTCCAAACTAATTATAACCCAATGACCAAACGCTGTCCCTAACCCTCGATGAAAGTCATTTTCTACAAGATATCGCTTATAATATGGCAAGGTATCGTCAAGTATAAGTCTCATCGCCTCAAAGACATTTGTTTTCCCCGATGAATTTTCACCTACAATTGTATTGACGCATTCTTTTTTGAAGGAAAGAGACGTTGCCTTAAAATTTCTAAAATTTCTTACCGAGAGGGTCTTAATAAACATATGCTTTTCATCCCTTAAATATAAAATCAGAATACCATTGCATCATTTTTTTTCTACCAATGAGATATTGAGCATGGTTATAAGTACCTCTGATTGGATTTTTGTCAACATGGGCCAATTGAAGCTCAATCCAAGCAGTATCAAAATCATGATCGTGAAGGATAGTAGAAAAAGTATGCCGAAAGCCATGACCAGTCACTCTCCCAACATAGCCAATTCGCTTGATTAATTGATTAACACTAGCTTCACTCATAGGTTTGTTCGGATCATTCCGCCCCGGAAAAACATAACGATAGTTCCCTGTCATGACTTTGAGTTCATGGAGTAAATTTAACGCTTGAGTCGATAATGGTACAAGATGTGGCCTACGCATTTTCATCCTTTCAGCAGGAATTTCCCAAATAGCGTTATCCAGATCAAATTCTTGCCATAATGCCGCGCGTAATTCGATGGTTCTCACGCCCGTAATCATCAGTAATTTCGTTGCAATCTGAACAAGCTTACTCCCGGAGTAACCCTCTAAGGCGCGCAAAAAATCAGGTATCTCATCAGCTTTTAGGAATGGGAAATGATTGGATTGGTGTACTTCGAGAGCGCTGGAGAGATCAGCCGCAGGATTGTACTCCGCCCTACCCGTTGCAATTGCGTAGCGAAACACTTCGGAGCAACGCTGCCGCACTTTGCGCATTTTCTCCAACGCACCACGTTTCTCAATTTTACGCAGTACGTTCAGCAACTCTAGCGGTTTAATCTCTCCCACTGGCCTTGTTCCGACATAAGGGAAAATGTCATTCTTAAACGCTTCCATGATGTCTGATGCATATCCCACTGACCATTTAGCAGATTTAAGCTGATGCCACTCTCTGGCTATCTTTTCGAAGGCGTTCTCTGACTCTGTTTGCAGAGCTAGCTTTTGATCTTTTCGAACCTCACTAGGGTTCTTTCCTTCTGCCACAAGTTTTCGAGCTTCATCACGACGGGAACGAGCATCGGCAAGGGTGATAGTTGGGTAAACACCAAGCGAGATCATTTTGGGTTTACCGGCATAGCGATAACGAAACCGCCAGCTCTTGCTCCCATTGGGTTCTATAAGCAATGACAAGCCTTGACCATCCCCAAGCGTATAGGGTTTATCTTCAGGCTTAGCGCGTCGAATTTGCATATCGTTTAAAGGCATGTGTATAGGAATCCAAGACCGAACAGGAACATATACACAATCCTATACACATTTAGTACCGGATTCTACTGGATGGTTATGGACTAACACGGATTAAAGATGCAGTAAAAACCTTATAAATCAGAGATGTTATGGATGGTTACGGACGTTTGAGGAAGTTAGGGTGGTGCCGATAATAGGAGTCGAACCTACGACCTTCGCATTACGAATGCGCTGCTCTACCAACTGAGCTATATCGGCCCTGAGAGGCCGGTTACGAGTGTAACCACGGGGCAAAAGGTTAGATCTATCCGGGTGATGCGTCAATGCCCTTTTGAATCAAACGGCTATTTTTGCATCACCCGTGATTATTTACGCACGAATCGTATCGTCACCGAAGCCGATCCACTTGTACGTGGTCAGCGCTTCCAGCCCCATCGGACCGCGCGCGTGCAGTTTCTGCGTGCTGACCGCCACTTCAGCGCCGAGGCCGAACTGGCCGCCGTCGGTAAAGCGGGTGGAGGCATTCACATAGACCGCAGAGGAATCCACCTCGTTCACAAAGCGATCGGCATTGCGCAGGGTGCGCGTCAGGATCGCGTCAGAATGCTGCGTGCCGTGTTCACGAATGTGCGCAATGGCGTCGTCGAGATCGGCAACGATTTTCACGTTCAGATCCAGGGACAGGAACTCATCGTCGTACTGCTCCGCTTTGACGGGAACAACGTTAGCCGGGCCATTCTGAAGCAGTGCGAGCGCGTTGGCGTCAGCATGCAGCGTCACGCCGCTCCCTGCCATCTGTTTGCTCAGGGCCGGCAGGAAGGTGTTCGCAATATCCTGATGCACCAGCAGCGTTTCTACGGTGTTACAGGTGCTTGGACGCTGGGTTTTCGCGTTAACGATAATCTTCAGAGCCGGTTCAATCTCAGCGCTGTCGTCTACCACGATATGGCACACGCCGATACCGCCGGTGATCACCGGAATCGTCGACTGCTCGCGGCATAGCTTGTGCAGGCCCGCGCCGCCGCGTGGGATCAGCATGTCGATGTATTTGTCCATGCGCAGCATTTCGTTGACCAGCGCACGGTCTGGGCTCTCGATCGCCTGTACGGCACCCGCCGGTAAGCCACACTCTTCCAGCGCCTGCTGAATGACTTTCACCGTCGCGGCGTTGGTGCGCCAAGTCTCTTTCCCACCGCGCAGAATAGCGGCGTTACCGGTTTTCAGGCACAGGGAGGCGACATCAACCGTCACGTTTGGACGGGCTTCATAAATAACGCCGATGACGCCGAGCGGCACGCGGCGGCGCTCCAGGCGTAAACCGCTATCGAGCAGCCCGCCGTCGATGACCTGCCCTACCGGGTCAGCCAGATTGCAAACCTGACGCACATCGTCGGCGATGCCTTTCAGGCGTGCCGGATTCAGCGCCAGACGGTCGAGCATCGCTTCGCTCAAACCGTTTCGACGGGCTTCCAGTAAATCCTGCTCGTTAGCGAGCAAAATCTCCTGGGACTGTGATTCCAGATAATCAGCGATTTTTTCCAGCACGCGGTTTTTCTCGCGGCTGGAAAGGAGCGCCAGTTTGTAAGAGGCAGCCTTCGCGGCAGCGCCCATTTGTTCCAGCATGTTCTGGCTCCTTAACGAATAATCATGTCATCGCGATGCACGGCAACCGGGCCATATTCATAGCCCAGAATGGCGTCGATCTGCTGTGAGTGGTGACCCGCGATGCGGCGCAGGGCATCGCTGTTATAACGGCTTACGCCGTGAGCGATGTCGCGGCCTTCGAGGTTACGGATACGGATCACTTCACCACGGGAGAAGTTGCCTGTCACGCTTTTAATTCCTTTAGGAAGTAATGAACTTCCTCGTTCCAGAATCGCGGCGGTTGCCCCTTCATCGACGACAAGTTCGCCAGCAGGAGGCGCGCCAAATATCCAGCGCTTGCGGTTTTCCAGCGGAGATTCCTGGGCGTGGAAGCGGGTACCGACGGAGATGCCTTCCATCACGTCACCAATCACGCCAGGGCGGCTGCCCGCCGCAATGATGGTGTCGATACCGGCGCGGCATGCGACGTCAGCGGCCTGCAGCTTGGTCCCCATACCGCCCGTTCCGAGGCCTGAAACGCTGTCACCGGCGATGGCGCGCAGCGCATCGTCGATACCGTGAACGTCGGTAATCAGCTCGGCTTCCGGATTGGAGCGCGGATCGGCGGTGAACAGCCCCTGCTGATCGGTCAGAAGCAGTAATTTATCGGCACCGGCCAGAATCGCGGCCAGCGCCGAGAGGTTATCGTTATCACCCACTTTGATTTCAGCGGTGGCAACGGCGTCGTTCTCGTTAATGACCGGAACAATATTGTTGTCCAGCAGCGCGCGCAGGGTATCGCGGGCGTTCAGGAAGCGCTCTCTGTCTTCCATATCCGCACGCGTCAGCAGCATCTGCCCAACGTGGATACCATAGATAGAGAACAGCTGTTCCCAGAGTTGAATGAGTCGGCTTTGCCCCACGGCGGCCAGCAGCTGTTTGGAAGCGATCGTCGCGGGGAGTTCGGGGTAACCCAGGTGTTCACGCCCGGCGGCAATCGCCCCGGAGGTCACAATCACAATACGATGCCCTGCGGCATGTAGCTGAGCGCACTGACGTACAAGCTCAACAATGTGGGCGCGATTTAGGCGGCGCGATCCGCCTGTTAAAACACTGGTACCGAGTTTTACCACCAGCGTCTGG
>Ga0213829_1000523_pt1 | contig 35469 bp, 30 predicted proteins | sample MC6MC0896MG_FD_180665 | JGI IMG/M metagenome (GOLD analysis project Ga0213829, IMG submission 180665) | Enriched soil aggregate microbial communities from Iowa State University, Ames, United States - MC6-MC0896-MG | ecosystem: Environmental > Terrestrial > Soil > Unclassified | place: USA: Iowa...
GCAGCTTCGAGGCGAAATTCGGGGCTAAAATTGCGTCTGTTACGTCCGGTCATAATGTCACCTGTTTTGACTATGAGGTAATGATATCACCTCTATTCAGGTGGCCAAATTCAGTGTGCCACTACAATTGGATAAGCCCGAATGGCGTTATTTTGACAAGCGACCTTTGTTCGAAGAACAACTCACTTTGCTTGCTGCCCCGAAACTTTTATCCAAGCAGTCTTTAGCTGGACCCGAAGACCTTGCCACACATGTATTCGTCACATCACATACGCAAGTGGGAGAATGGGAAAGATGGATGAAAATAGCCAGAATCGAAGCTTTGCGCCCACTGCGCTTTCAGCGCTTTGAACACAATTATATAAGTCTTCAGGCGGTCATTGATGGTGTTGGCGTAGGTATCGGTGGACTGCCGACACTTGGGCATGATGTAAAAGAGAAAAGGCTTCTGGCTCCCTTTCCGGTTGAGGTTAAAGGAAGCAAATACGTGGCTTTAATCGCACCCGATGTTGACAAGTCATCAGCATTCAATCTGTTTCTGGAATGGCTTGAACAGGAGGCATCAAGGTAACGCCTCAACCGCTTGAGAAGCTCAAATACTCTCCGGGATACTTATGGGCTGAGGGGAGGGAGGAACGGATCTGCGGTATATTAAACGGCGTGAAACCCGATATGACCGCATCCCCGGAAACTACCGGCTTTGTACTTGTTCTGGCGTATAGTAAATGCGCTTTCTTTTTTTCATAGCAATGCCCTCCTTGTTTAAGGATAGCGTTGCATCGACCCGTTGAACTCACAGCCAGAAGCGGACATGACCAGTTGGGACTGAGAGACTAGTCGAAGCAATTCCGCAAAAACATCATGTCCAAAAGTGTAAATGGTTAGCTGTAGCGGCTCGCATTTGAAACTGCCCGTGCTTGCATTCGACGCTGGCTTCGGCTCGAATTTACTGCAAATGACGGATGGCTCGTGCTCACGCTATCTGCAAATGAGCTTGCAATCGACAGTGCGGGCTCGCATTTGACAGGCGCTGGCTCACGCTTTTTGCGAATGAAACTCAGATCGCAAGCCCGCTGCCAGCATGCATTCCCGCATTTTGCTGCGCGCTTTGGTTCAAGCTGATTGCAAAACATCGCCCGTATTTCCACCGCCTTGGCGTCGAACTGTTCGGTCCCCGGGCAGCAAGGTGGTCCGTTGGCCAATGCATTGCTGCACAGCGGTTAGCGGGCCCCCTTCGTCAGATTGTCACTGTTAATTGATAGTGATAGCCGGCCAGAATTTAGCCGGCAAATACCTCAACCGATGGTCCCTTCAGAACCAAACGTTGATTACAAGGCGACGGAATGCTTTGCAATAAATCCCCTGAACCATACTTGAGCGGGGTGATTGTCGCTACGCCGATGCCATATCAAGTGAAAAACGATCTCCGGCAGCGCAAGGGGCGGTGGGAAGAGGATAAGTCGATGGCTGGACTGCGAATATAGTGCTACACGTTTGAGTATAGTGGCAGCCATGTTCGTGCGTGCAACGACTGCGGGCACAGCAAATATTTGTGGCAAGGTCAATGCAAGCTTGCGCTTCTTGCCCTGTTGTGCTAGGGCTTGATCGACGAGGCCGTGCAACTGTCCTTCAGGCGACACGAGCACGTGTTGCAGGTCAAGGTAAGTGTTCAAGTTCATTGGGCTCCTGGCGGCCAGATTATCGCTCGATACGATGGTGACAAATTCATCGCGCAACAGCGGCCGCGTCAGAATGCGAGCGTCCGTATTCGTCGGCGACACGCCAATCGCGGCATCGATCACCCCGGCATCGAGCAGATCGACAGCGGCGTCACGGTCATTAAAGGCAAGCACATTCAATGATACGCCCGGCATGGTCTGTTCAAGCGCTTCCAATAGCGCTGGAAGCAGGACCAATGTCGGGTAATCCTGCAGACCCAATTTGAACGTCACTGACGCCGTCTCAGGCTCAAAAACGGGCTGGCTGATCATGGCCAATTCAATCTGACGCAGTGCTGCGGCAACGGGCGACGCTAAATCCCGCGCGTGTGCTGTGGGAATCAAACCAGCACTACTGCGATGGAACAGGGGATCGCCTAACAAATTACGCAACCGGGACAATGCCGCACTCATGGCCGGCTGGCTCACGCCCACCTGGGTCGCCGCACGCGTGACATTCCGTTCGTTCATCAGAGCATTAAAAGCGACCAGTAGATTCAAATCGAGCCCATGAAAATCCATAATTCGAATATCTCTTTATATAAGTTATTTGTTGGACTGATTATAGTCAAAGGAACACACTAGCACTTCCTTCACCTCTGAGTAGAACCTTTCATGAATATGTCAACGACAGACCTGTCCCAGCAATTACGTACCGAACTGATTGCCGTACAAACGTTGTATCGCGCTTTCAGCGAACAGAACCCGGATCTCGTCGATGCCGTACTCGCCCCTGAATGGGACGACATTCCGCTGGCGCCAGGTCAAGGCCCGGGCCCGGCTGGCATCAAGCCCATCATTCGCATGGTTGCTGCCGCATTTCCGGACGTGCACATCACTATCCACGACACGATCCAGGAGCCGGGCAAGGTAGGCGTGCGCGCGGAGATCAGCGGGACTCATTTGGGAGAGCTCTTCGGCATTGCTCCAACCGGAAAAAAAGTCAATTTCCGGTTGCACGAGTTTCACACGGTCGCTAACGGACTGGTCACCACCACTTGGCACATGGAGGACTGGTTTGGCCTGTTCCTGCAGCTTGGCCAGTTCCCGCCGCAAGGTTAAACCTTTTTCTTTGACACGAGGATTAAATGAAAACATCGTATATCAGCGGCTTCGGCGGGCCTGACGTCGTTCAGCTCGGCGGCGCTACTGCACCAGCCCTGCAAGCGCATGAGTCGGCTGTTCGCATCAAAATGGCGGGTGTCAATCCGTTGGACCTGAAAATGACTGCTGGCGACATGCAGCAGGTATTTCCAGTTACCTTTCCCTATACGCCGGGCACCGATTTCAGCGGTGTAATTGACGCCGTCGGTAGCGCCGTCACGCATCTGAAACCAGGGGATCGCGTCGTCGGCCGCACTGCGCCAAGTGCGGGCGGCGCGTTCGCGGAACTCTTGGTGATTTCTGCCAACGACTTGGTTGCCATTCCGGACGAGATGAGTTTTGAACAAGCCGCCACCTTGCCAACGGCATTCGGTGCGGCACGCCAGGCACTATTCGATGCGGGCGTCTTGAAACCCGGTCAGCGCGTGCTGATTCATGCCGGTGCAGGTGGCGTCGGCATCATGGCCATTCAGCTGGCCCACCATGCTGGCGCCTATGTCATTGCGACCACATCAGGTAAAAACATTGACTTGGTCAAAAGTCTAGGTGCCGACGAAGTCATCGATTACCGGATCGACGATTTCGCAAAGTTGCGGGGCGTTGACTTGGTACTTGACACCATGGGTGGCGACGTCCTGGAGAAATCGTGGTCCGTACTGGCGCCGGGCGGACGTATTGCCAGCCTCGTCGCATTCGATATCGAATCGAAAAGCGACCATACCGGCTCATTCGTCTTCTTTGCTGAAGCAGCGTCTGTTCTGCCAGAAGCTATCAAGTTATTCCTCGCCGGCCACCTCCAGATCATTATGGATACGATCTTCGATCTGGACGATACGCGCGCTGCGCTTGAAAAACTGTCAACTGGGCACGCACGCGGCAAGGTTCTAATTCGGACCACCAACTGATAAAAGGGCATTTATGCAAGAAGATCAACAAGTCGTCCTCGTCACGGGCGCCTCCTCCGGTATCGGACACGCCATTGCATTGTCGCTGGCACGCAATGGTCACGTCGTCTATGCCAGCATGCGCGAGACTGAAGGAAAAAATGCCCAGCGCGTCGCGGAACTGCAGCAACTTGCCAAGCGTGAAGACATTGCGCTTCGCACGGTAGAGCTTGATGTCCTGTCCGAGACCGGTTGCCGGGCGGCGGTTGATGCTATCCTCGGCAAGGAGGGACGTCTGGATGTAGTAGTCAACAATGCCGGCATGCTGATGCAAGGCATTACAGAATCGTTCTCGATTGATCAGGTCGCAAGTATCATCGATACCAATGCGCTTTCTTGGTTACGTGTCAATCGCGCCGTCTTGCCGGCGATGCGTCGGCAAGGCCACGGACTGTTGATGTACGTGGGCAGCACTACGGCGCGTTTGCACGAGCCATTCCTAGGGCCGTACGTTGCCAGTAAAGTTGCTGGCGATGCACTAGCTGAAATCATGGGCATGGAGGTGCGACCATTCGGCATCGAAAGCGTCACATTGGTCCCGGGTGCCTTTACTACTGGGACCGAACACTTTGCCCACGCGCAGGAACCTGCCTATACCGCTGTTGTTGAGCAGTATGGCGATCTTTCTTCACGCATGGCCACTCTGGGGGACAAACTTAACGCCATTGACGCAGCTAACGGTAGCGCACTGACTGTCGAAGACGTTGGCCGGGCTGCGTGCCAGGTATTGTCCATGCCCCGTGGCACGCGTCCATCGAGGGTCATCATCGATGGTCAGCAAAAAGGCACGGAGGCAATCGACGCCATTTACCATGTGAAGCAGACTGCATTTCTGGCTCATCTCGGGTTGGCTGACCTGGCGCCAGCGGCGCCGCAAGCTAGTCCTCGGGATACGCCAGGCTCAACAGGAGAAAATCCATGACCACCACAGTAGATAAAGTCGCAATTGTCACGGGCGGCTCGCGTGGTATCGGCAAAGCTATCGCGTTGCGACTGGCAAGAGACGGTTTTGCCGTCGTCATTGGCTATGCGGGAAACCAGGCCCGAGCAGACAACACGGTCGACGAAATCAAGGCGCAAGGCGGACGGGCCATCGCGGTTAAGGGCAATGTGGCCGAGCCTGGCGATGTGCACGCATTATTCTCTGTTGCGCAGGAAACGTTTGCCCGCATCGATGCAGTCGTGAGCAATGCTGGGGAGATGGCGCTCGCCCCGATCAGGGACGACAGCTTGGCAGCATTCGACCGCATGATGGCCACCAACGTCCGCGGCACGTTCCTTGTTTTGGCAAAGGCCGCCGAGATATTGCCGGATGGCGGCCGGATTGTTGCCCTGTCGAGTAGCGTCATAGCCAAAGCCACCCCCGGTTACGGACCCTATATCGCTTCGAAAAGTGCTGTGGAGGGCTTGGTGCATGTTCTTGCCAACGAACTGCGCGGCCGCAAAGTAACCGTCAACGCCGTGGCACCTGGGCCAGTGGGCACGGAGCTGTTCCTGAAAGGAAAGACTGAGGAACAGATTTCGATACTGGCAAACATGGCGCCGTTGCAGCGCTTGGGCGAACCTGATGACATTGCCAATGCGGTCGCCTTCCTGCTAGGCACGGACGGGGGCTGGGTTAACAGCCAGATTGTTCGCGTCAATGGCGGATTTGCATAGCCTCAGCGGTATCGCGTTGATGGGAATACAGCCTAGCAGATAGATCAAGACTGCATCATAAAGGTACACCCAAACGGGACATTTGAGTGAGACGAATCTATTGTCTCAGTAGGGTTTTTTTCCGGTTTCGAGTTGCTAACTTTGGAGGGTCTAAAAGCCTAATGAGACGAACCCGACCATGGCGCTCTACGGATACGGCAGCGCTTTTCTGGTCGGTGGCATCGCGGCCGCAGCGGGTTTCGTGATCGCACTTTCTTTTCGGCGTGTGCGCGTGGCCGCGTCCTAGCGATCCAATGCCATGAGAGGACATACATGAAAGTATCCCGATACTCCAATGACCAAACACCAGGGCCGCAAATTGATCGGGTCCGACACGAGTTGAAATTTCGATTGCTACAGGTTGTAAGCGTCGATCGCCTGACCCCTGGCATGTTGCGGATCAACTTCTGCGGCGAAGATCTTTCCGACTTCGTCAGTTTGGCGCCCGACGATCACGTGAAGATATTCATGCCGACGTCCTCGGGGGAGTATGTCGGCCGCAGTTATACGCCACGCGGCTATGACTCACGGGCTAGAACACTTGCGATTGATTTTGCTCTGCACGATGCGGGCCCGGCGACACATTGGGCGCTCAATGCGCGTCCGGGCGATACGCTTCGAATCCGGGGGCCCAAAGGCTCATCCGTCATTGCGTCGGACATTCGACGTTGGCTCTTGATTGGCGATGAAACAGCTCTGCCGGCAATCGGACGTCGTATTGAAGAAGCAACGTCCGGTACGCACATCACCAGCATTGTCTCCGTGGTCGGAGCAAATGAGCATCAAGCCTTTGAGACAGCCGCAGATCTGACCATATTCTGGGCGCATCGGCCCCTCTTGTCCGGCAGCGAGGCCGGTGCGTTGCTTGCCATCATCAAGACAATTGACCTGGAAGCGGAGACGTTTGTGTGGATAGCTGCCGAAGCTGCTGTCGCGCGGGCGATACGTACGCATTTCATCCGCGAGCGGAATTTGAATCCGCGTTTGCTCAAGGCGGCCGGTTACTGGATCGCTGGCAAGGCAGATGCGCACGAGAAGTTCAATTGAAGACCTATGGAACACAAGGCAGGTAGCGATCCGGAGTTGTTCAGGAAGATCGTCATGGAACTTCATTTTGCGCGCCGCCGAGCGGCTGCACGTCGATCAGTCGCCGCTGTCGCGCACGGTCAAGGAACTGGGCACGCTGCTGTTTGTCCGCGCCACACGCAGCAGGCAGCACGCAGCTGACGGACCTCGAACCCCTATAACGTCTGCGTCGCTCAAAGTTGCCCGTCATGCCAGATTAAGAAACAAGCTTAGCGTAGGATATTTTCCGTTTTCCAAGCGGCCCCCCAATACGGCGGCGCTGTCCACGCTCTACGCTGACAAACCAGAAGAAGACATCATCACTGTCAGGCAGAGCAAATACCTGAACAACCTGATTGAGCAGGACCATCGGAATATCAAACGGCGAATACGGCCGATGCTGGGATTTACATCATTTCGTCGGTCGCAGACGCTGTTAGCAGGCATTGAGTTGGTACAGATGATACGCAAAGGACAACTTCAGCATCCCGCCGGCGACAGATTGTCACCAGCGGAACAATTTTATTTGATGGCTGCCTAAAATATCGGCAGCACAACTTTTTCTGACTTGCCTACGCTAATGCGACAGAACCAGCTGAAACACTATGATTTGCCTGGAGGCATGAGGAAGTGGCAAAATGTGGATCCGGTCAGCGGTGACTTTATTGTTTGCGTACCGTCTGACCGGATTTCCCTGGTGTTGGCTGTTTTAGCGACCTGACCGTAAGGTCAGGTTTTTTTTCTGCTTCAACAACTTGCAGCTATTGTAGCTGCTTGCCTTCCGATTGTAAGTTATGCTTAAGTATTAATGTTACTGTGCTTTAGTGCAGGTATGGTATTAAACCGGCAATACGAAACCACCCGGAGCAGTGATGTTTGCTTTTTTTACTGGAAACAACACGGTTACAGAGACGCTGCAGGCTTATATTCAGCGAAAGCTGCAACCATACGGCTCACCTGAGTATGCCTACACCGTCGTAAACAAAAAAAAACCTTCAGAAGTTCTTATAATCTCCAGTTATCCGGACGAGTGGATTCGCCTCTACCGGGCCAACAACTTTCAGCTGACCGATCCCGTTATTCTTTCTGCTTTTAAGCGAACCTCGCCTTTTTCGTGGGACGAAAATATCACGCTGATGTCCGACCTGCGGTTTACCAAAATTTTCACGCTCTCGCGTCAGTACAACATCGTCAATGGGTTTACGTTTGTGCTTCACGATCACATGAATAACCTTGCGCTGCTGTCGCTTATCATCAACGGCATCGGTCAGGAAGGGCTCGAAGCCCGCATTTCAGCAGAACAGGGTGCCCTCCAGATGCTGCTGATCGACTTCAACGAGCAGATGTATAAACTCACGGGATCGATGACTGACAAGGCCAGAGGGCGCTTTGAAAATACTGACGGCGCGATTTTTACGGTGCGGGAAAATGAAGTGCTTTACTGGGCCAGCATGGGGAAAACGTATGCGGAAATCGCGGCGATCACCGGTATCTCCGTGAGCACGGTGAAGTTTCATATCAAGAACGTGGTTTCCAAACTGGGCGTCACTAACGCCCGGCAGGCCATCCGCCTGGGCGCTGAGCTGGATCTCATCAGACCGGCAGCCTCAGCGGCCAGGTGACCACCGCCTGAGGCGGACAGCCCGTACGGGAGATAACAGAACCTGAGAGCTGCAGCTGATCCTCCGGGCCCGTCGGCAGCGTCAGCAGGTAAATATGCTCTTTTTCGGTCAGATGAGCCTCCTTCAGCACGGAGATCTGCCACCCGGAGCGGCGCAGGATGGTCAGCATAGCCCGGCTCACGATGGTGTGGATGCGGGCATGTCCCCGTTGCTGCGCCCAGTTAACCATGGCCAGAAACAGCACCTGACTGACCGGATAGCTCTCTCCCAGCAGGCTGCGCGCGCGGGCCTTGTCCACGAAGAAACGACTGGATTCGGTCCCCTCTTCAGGCAGCTCTACCGTACTGAAGCAGTCGCGGAAGGTGTGAGTTATCATATTTGGCTGACTGAGCGCGGCGAACCGGACGCTGCAGATTAGCTGCCCTTCATAAAGTCCAAGAATATACTGCGTGCCCGGCCCGTCAAATTCATCCGATTCCATTCCCTGACTGCAGGCCACGTCCCAGCCGAGGCGGTCACTGAAGGTCTGCTTTCGCAGCATGTAAAGCTCTGACGCCTGCGTTGTCCTTAGCTCTTCGTAGCTCACGTCAAAAAGTTCCAGCATTCCCTATCCCCTAAAACCGCGGCTGATTACCGCAATACAACGATTTTACAAATTATCACGCACAGTTTCAGTGGATTAAGCAAATTTAAGTATTTTTTCCGAAGATTTTGTACGTTAAGCGCATTATTTAACCAATACCGCTGCGTAACGGATTGATTTTGTTTCAGCGGTTATTGCTTTTAAGTTGTCGCCCTTGAGGTCTCGCATTTAGGTTATCGGATTAAGGTCAAAACCCCTGAAAATGCTGTATAGCGCGGGAGTACACCCTATTGCTACAGGTAAGCCTGTTCAAAAAACAGGCTTACCGTACAATAATTCTCTATATCCAAACTGACCCCTGGAGCAACTGGCAGCGTCCGGTATACGCGTGCACTGCCTCGCACTGGGCGGCGTGGACCTCACTAGTGCGGCAGGAAAGATGACCATGCAGGTTATTTCGGCGGTGGCTGAGTTTGAGAAGGACCTGCTTATTGAGCGCACACATTCAGGCCTGGCAAGGGCACGGGCGGCAGGAAAACGTTTTGGCCGTCCTCCGGCGCTGAGTCAGGAGCAGCGACAGACCGCACTTGAACACCTGAAAGCAGGTAACAGCGTCAGCGCGGTGGCAAGGGAATTCAATACGTCCCGGCAGACCATTATGCGGCTGCGTGATCACGCAGTGAGGCCAGGAACGAAAAAATAGCAGGGAAGAGGGGCCGGTTTCTCCCGCAGCTGTCCCCTGAGGGAGTGGCAGGTCCGTTCACCCTCAGTACTGGCGGCTCTCTGCCTGTGGTATCATTCGACGGTTATTTTTCAGAGCCAGGGCTGATGAAGAAGAAAAGCACCACACCCACACCTCACGATGCCACGTTCCGGCAGTTTCTGACGCAACCGGATATTGCCCGGGACTTCATGGAAATCCACCTTCCCGCAGAGCTGCGCGACATCTGCGATCTCAGCACACTGAAGCTGGAATCCGGCTCGTTCGTTGAGGATGATTTGCGCCAGTATTTCAGCGACGTGCTTTACAGCCTGAAAACCACAGCCGGTGAGGGTTATGTTCACGTGCTCATCGAGCATCAGTCCTCGCCCGACAAACACATGGCCTTTCGACTGGTGCGCTATGCCGTTGCTGCCATGCAGCGGCACCTTGAGGCGGGGCATAAAAAGTTGCCACTGGTGATACCGGTGCTGTTCTATACGGGCAAACGCAGCCCATATCCGTACTCCACCCGGTGGCTGGATGAGTTTGACGACCCGGAACTGGCAGGCAGGCTCTACAGCCAGGCTTTCCCGCTGGTTGATGTTACTGTCATTCCGGATGATGAAATCGCCGGCCACCGCAGCATGGCCGCCCTGACCCTGCTGCAGAAGCATATCCATCAGCGGGACCTGGCCGAACTGACCGACTGCAAAATGGCCACCTCATCAAGCAGCATCAAGGCAAGCACCCCGGGGGTCGGGTAAAACTGGTGCGTTTTCTGATCCGGCAGCGCTCCGCTCAGCTGAATATCCTGAATCGCCGTGGTCGGGTCGTAATCGAACTCATACCAGGTGAGCGCATTGATGTTCTTCTTCACGCCGCCCAGGCTCATCAGCACCTTTTCCGCTTCGGCACGCGCGGCCTTGTCTCCCTCCCGGTAACCTTTAAAACGTCGGTTAAACGGGTTCGTCGTAATCGGCTCGCGCGGTTCGTCCCGGCGGTTCGGCTGAAACGGCGTAGTACGCTCTATTTCAAGCTCGCTCAGTTCTGCCAGCACGGAAAACGGCAGCAGGTTGGAATGCAGCGCAAAGCTTTTCGCCCTGGTGCGCGGCTTCTGGCGGTGCTCCGCGGGGATCGCCGCCGGATGCAGGAAGGCCAGAATGTCATTGAGGCGCCAGGCCATGTCCGGGTGAATTTCCAGATGTGCAGTGCCTTTCAGGAAGGCTTTAACGCGCAGCGCGCCGCCATCAAGAGTAAGCCATTCACCAGCACGGCTGCGGGCAATTTGCAAAATTTTGTCGGTGGTGCGGTAGCTGGTGGGGTCACGTCCCATGAATTTGGCGATCACCTGGCGCAGATCGTCGATGTAGCCGGTGCGCTGGTAGTTGTTGCCGCCCCACTCGTCATAAACACGTGCCATGCTACCGGACTATTGCATGTTGCTTTACCCTGAACTTCGTTCTATAGAGGGTGTCTTAAAGCAACTGATGGACAGATTAGGTATGCCGATACAGCAGGACGGTTTTGGGCCTTACTTCGATAAAGCCCATGGCAGGTTCAGCCTGAAACCTGTGTTTTCTGCGTCTATCAGTGCCGCGCAAGCTAACTGCATCAATGATGCTTATACTTTCTATAACAAGGAACGCCATAGCCTGTTCCATATGGAAAGTTCGGTTGAAGGCAGCCGTGTTATCTCGGATATGAGCCGATTGATGGGGATAGCCACAAGAGCATGGGTAATAATTAAGGAACTATATATTGTTTGAAATCGCTGGTGTTAACGTCTCAGGATCTCTCAAAGCTGTCGTCATGGCGACCAGCTACGAGAACCCTTTGTCTTCAGTTAACGAAATTGAAGCGAGACTGTCTAACCTTCTGGGCAGCAATGAAACTGGTGATGTCCTTTTCGACCTCTTGTGCGCTAACGGACCAGAGTGGAACCGCTTTGTTTCGCTCAAGATGGAATATGGCCGTATCAAGCTCCATACGGCAAAAATTATTGATGAGCAGGATATTCCTGTTCAGGCCCTGAGCAAGCTGACTTTTACGTTACGCAACCACCCTGAATACCTGGATGAGTCTGTGTTATCCCCGGATGACGTACGCCACGTTCTATCAGCGAATATGTAGCTCGTTCTTCCTCTCTTCTTCAATGCCAAATCACGCTATCTTCTTTGTTAACCCCCGCCATAAATAGCGGGGGAATATATTCCTCAATGTCTCTTACCAAGCCGATCAGAACGGAATGTCATCATCAAAGTCCTGGAAGTTGCCAGGGGCGCTTTGCGGTTGCTGCTGTGGCAGCCCTTAATGCGCCGGGCAGGACTGCTATGGCCTGTTATCATCGCGGCGGCCCCCCATCAGCTGGAAGTCCTCAGCGATAGCCTCACGCTTTTTATACTCGATTATCTGCTGCTCCATCCGCAGACGATTGGCTTTACTACGTTCACAGTGTTGCGAGGCAGCTCAACGAGAGGCCAAGAAAAACGCCAGACTATGAATCACCCGCAGAGCGTTTTAACCAATGTGTTGCATCCATCGGTTGAACTCACAGCCAAAAACGGACTTAGAGTCATGCTATTCATCAAATCCTTATTCGATGCGTTCCACATTTGGATGACGCTCGGTTGCGGCTTCATGAAAAATATCACTCAGCCAGCAATCTCGCCTTCTGTCATATCGTCTTGAATCGCGACGTCATAGAGCCGAGAAAACTTTCTCTCTGTCAGGTCAGCACGAAATACCAACCACCGACCATTCTCACGCTGAACGCCAATATGCCGCCCAACAACGTTAAATACCAGCATATATGCAACCTCCGAGCATGCTAATGATTCTCTGAATTAATGCTATACATCTGGGCTGGTCAATAAAAAATCGTAGATAGATGAATGTCCAGCGTCTGCTGATCGCTCAAAGCGGCCATTTGTACTGCCATAAATACCCCAAACAACTCGGATGAAAAAAGCATTATCCTTTTTGCATTGATTATGGTGACTTTGATTATTGAATTAGTCATCAGACCCAAGCCGCAGGCCCGAAACGCAATCTTTGCGATTCGGCGGAGCTTACCGACCTGTCGGTTAGCGCAGTCGGGCTGACTACCCGGCCTGCCGGGGGAGCCGGAGGGGGCCATCAAGCAGTTAATGCGTTTGCATTTAAGGGATAGAACATCAGAGGTATAGCTTCCGCACAACAAGGGCATAAAAAGCCACAGGCAGCAAAGATAAAATAGAGTAAGACCGCTTCCCCGGAAGAAAGAGAACTCGCGAAGGGGAATAACCGGTGCATCAGCACCGGCTCTCCCCGGCACGCAGTGCCGCCCGCCGTTCAGCGCGCCAAAAGCAGGCGGAGTGGCCCCGCCCAGCAGGAATGACTAGGCGATGACTCAGCCGTTAAGGTGCCCTCGCTCCGCCAGTGACATTGTCTCATTACCTGCCACGATAATGTGATCGATAACCCTCACCGCCACGAGTTCAAGCGCCGTTTTGAGACGTCCAGTGATAGTGATGTCTGCTCTGGATGGCTCCGGCATGAATGACGGGTGATTGTGGCTCAGAATAACGGCGGCGGCATTCAACTTAAGCGCCCGGCGAACAACTTCGCGAGGGTGGATTTCAACACTAGTAATGGATCCTTCAAATATCTCCTCGTAGGCCAGCAGTTGATGCTGGTTATTCAGAAACGCCACGGCAAACACTTCACGGTCACGCCCCGCAAGCTTTGCCCGGAAAAACTCGCCAGACACTGAAGAGGAGTCAAAGGTGGTGCCCGTGGGATAACGATAGTCAATCGCCAGCACCGCTTCGGCCAGGATCTGGCTGTCGGTTGCCATCACGTAATTACCCTGCGTATCGCGCACGTGAAGCCGACTAAAAAAGCGCACGTTATCAGTGACATTTTCCAGTGATGATTCTTCAGATTCTGGAGCCGAGGTGTTGACGTTCTGCTGTGACATGTTGTTTCTCCCGTTCAGTTTCATGTGATGTTTCTCCGAGTTCCGTCGCCGTAAGCGCATAACCGGCGCGCGGGCATCAGGCTGAACGCAGGGAGAAACGGCAAGGCCGCAGCCCGAAAGGACCGGGTGCAGACGTTTAGTGAGCGCCCCTTGCGTGAGGACGCCCGTGTGCCAGGTTTCAGCACGGCAGAGGACGTAGGGAAACGAAACAGAACAGCAGGCAGTGAACAGGGCACTGCCCCGGACGGCGGTGCTAAGCCGATCCTGTTCTCAACGGCCACGTCAGTGTGTGGCCAGTGAACGCGCTGGCTCCCGCCAGCTGCAGGGGTTGATTAGACCGTTGCCATCAGACCCCAGCCGCAGGCCCGAAACGCATTCCTTCGCGGTTCGGCGGAGCTTGCCGGCTTTGCCGGTGAGCGCAGTCGGGCTGACGACCCGGCCTGACGGGGAGCCAATGGGGTGCCATGCCTCACAAATATTGCGTTCTGGCCAACAACAGCAACCTGCTGAGGCATAAACCGCCATCCTCTGAAGAAGAGGAAAGGCCTGTGTGCGAACGATTTGCGCAGTATCAGAGGACGTTTACTTTGCCGCGCCCGGCGCTGCCGACACCGACTACGTACGAGCCGGAGCCCATAGGGCGTTACAACGGTGCGCCGGGGTTCTGCATCCACTCAGCGAAGCGGGGGTTATCCACAATTTAAGTGCACAGCCGTCCGTGAACCCTGTGGACAGATTGATTCAGAGCGCTTCCGGCGTGGTTAAACCGATGAGTGGCGGCTTTATGAACACTGCGTAACAACGTCGCACAGGTAAATAAAGCGCTCGCGATGCTCCGGCGCGCTCAGGCAGAGTGCGAATCAGTAACCGAAACATGCAGAACCGTGCGTGAAACAGGTGCTATCCGGAACCCGTTTAGCTATGCAATAAATGAAGGACGTCACTGGCGGGGATCGGTCTGCGTTTTAATCCCGCTTTGAAATCACTACTAAAAGCGCTATGATTTGCCTGCCGCTGGCAGAACCAGCGGCAGGGATTTACAGCCCTGTAATAAGTCTGGACAGATATTTTATCTGTCTCGCACGGCTACGCCTCAATGGCGGGTCGGGCGGGGGAGCCGAGAGGCTCGCCAGTTGACTTATTCTGGTACTGTAAACCCTGTTCGATTCGCCACCCAAAAGGAATATGCTCATGCATAACCGTAGACCGTGCGCAGCTGAACAGGTGTTTGCTACCGGAAGCGATAAAACCGTCAGTGCCGTTTCGTGCCCTTCCGGGCCGCTGACCTCGCCTTCCAGTGACTGGCATCGCGCCGATATCATCGCTGCTCTTCACAAGTCCGGCACCACCGTCGTGGGTCTCTCCCGCGCCTCTGGTTTATCTCCCTCTTCTCTTTCCAACGTGTTTTACCGAAGCTGGCCGCGCGGCGAGCGGATTATTGCCGCGTACCTGAACGTCCCGTTATCGGACATCTGGCCCTCACGGTATCCTGCCTGTGACGCCGCGGTAAAGGCCCGGTGCCGGTATTCAGCATTATGCCGCCGACGCTAGCACGCTGCCGGCTGTAAGTCAGTGATCAATCCGCAGCACTAACGCTGCGGATATTTAAACCTGTCCATGTCCAGTTTCCGCTCAACAGGTCTGAGGCCGGTTCTGAAGCCTGTGCGGCGGCTTGCTCACGCCTGCCTGTGCTGCGATCACCTCTGGCGCTGCGCTTTTTGTCCATCAGGGTATCGAAAATATGGCAATATCTCTCAACGCCCTGAGCGTCACCGTGGCGATCTCTCACAAAGTCTGACCTGTCACCTGTTTTCCACTCAATAATACGGTTTGTGTCAGGGGCTTCCCCTGTTGTGATCGCACACACTACCAATCAAGTAAAATACTCGTGTTTACCCAGGTCGATACCAATAAGTGTCGCGCTTTGCATGGATGGAACCGTCCGAAGAATTGCACCCTGTCAGCGTACTGCTCACAGGGTGGGGGTGACCACCTCATTATCAGGCAATGACACAATCTCTTATACAGGCCCCAATGTAACAATCTGATCGGGGTTATAATAAAAGTCAAAATTTAACATCGAAGGATTATCCACGATCAATTGTTCCAGTGTGGTTCCTTCAATAAGATAATCAGTAAATTCCGACTGATTTGCCACGATGTCACCCCGGAATGCCCTGACGACCGTTTCGCGGCCCGCAAGTTCAGATACGGCCGCTCCCACGCTTTCCGGGCCCTCTGCTGAACGACAAATAACCAGCGTAATTTGTTTGTAATCACTGAGCTCATTATTGATTTCCTCACTAAGATAGTCTGCAAATTCCCGGCTTTTCATAATTTCATCACCTACCTGTACCCCGCCTTCCTCACCATGGGAGACAGCGAAGAGTTCGGAGTTAGGACCATAAGTATCTGCCTCGAACACAATTGTATAATCAGCCACTGAGTTACCTCTACCCAGCACATAAGCCGACCCCTCAGCACCTACATTGGCTGATTCTTTGATACGACTGGCGTTATTAACTCTTCTCAGCAGTTTGTGCCCCCCCGTGGCAGTGTCGCCCATAATGGTCCGGACGGTCCGTGGTATATTTACCCGCCCCACTTGGCCATTGTTTTGCAAGACTTTTTCTGTTTCAGAAGCCGCCACCCCTGCCTTCGCGCCCTGCACCCCGGTCATTGCGCCTGTCGCTGCCAGCCGGGCACCATTTCCTGCCAGCAACCCCCCCTTGTCAGGGCGGCAACGCGCCCGGCGCCCGCGGCCTGCGATGCGTGAGCCGTACTCAGCATCGTGCCCACCGCCGTGTGGTACACGGATGGCAGGCTTTTTGCCAGACTGATACCGCCCTGTACCAGCTTTGCCCCCCCGTACACTATCGAAGGTATCCCCACCCCCAGCGACGCCCACCCCAGCTTCGCACTCATCTCCGGGTCCTTCTCCTCCAGCGCACCGCTCGCTATCGCCAGCGCCCCTGACGCCACGTCCAGCACCGCCAGTCCCGCCGCCGCCACGCCCAGCGATATCGCACCCGCCGCGCCCAGACCCAGCGTGGCCACCGCGATGACGACCGCCGCGATGCCCAGCCCTATCGACAGCCACGCGCTCCAGCTCAGGTGACCCGTCGGGTCACTGTGGTTCACCGGGTCCCCCGCGCAGTACGCATACGGGTTTATCCCCCCCGCCCCGAACGGACTCAGGCTGTCCGGACAGTGAAAACGCATCAGCACCGGATTGTACGCCCGGTAACCATTGCCCAGGTGCGTCACGCCCGTGACCGGGTCTTTTCGCTCACCGTTCCATCCCCGCACGCTTTCTCCCTGCGCCTCACTCCCGTGCTCCGTCCGGCTACCCTGCCCGTACGGGCCGTAACCGTAGTCCCGCGTATGCCCGTCGTTCCCCGTCAGCACGCTTCCCTTCGCGTCCGTCCCCAGCAGCAGCGTCTCTTCCTTTCCCCCCTGTCGCGTCGTCTGGGCCACCCCCGTCAGCCGGATAAGCGTGTCGCTCTGCGCATCCTGCGTCTGACCGCTGCCCTGCGGACTCACCCACTCCGTCACCAGACGGCTTCCCCTGTAGTACAGCCGGTGCAGCTGCTGCGCGCTGTCCACCCGCTGCCAGGACAGCCGGCTGCCGGCGTCATACCCGTACTCTCCCCGGCCCGTCGCGCTGTCCACGCGCACCAGCCGACCCAGCGCGTCATAGTGCAGCCGCCGGCCCGCCTCATCCTTCAGCAAACGGCCGGCCGCATCGTAGTCCGCGTCGCTGAACGTCAGGTCCTGATAGCCCCGCACGGCGCTGTCATGCGTCACCGAGCGCAGCCGGCACGGGTCCTGCTCTGCATATCCGTACGTCGCCGTGATAACCTTACCGCCGCCCGTGCCGTCCAGCGTGGTCTCACAGGTCCGGATGTTGCTCAGCGCGTCGAACGTAAAACGCTGGCGGACAAACGCATTCCCGTACGCGTCCTTCGGCAGCTGCGCGCCCGTGACCCGGTAGTCCTTCAGCCGCCCGCGCGCGTCATAGACGAACGTCTCGTCGCGCAGCGTCTCGCCCCCGGGCTTATCCTGCCCCGGCTGACGGCGAACCAGGGTCCGTCCCTCCAGCTGGCCGCCCCTGTTCCACCGCTGCGTCAGCTCCCGGACCTCCCCGTTGCTGTGGGTTATCGTCCGGATGTGCTCCCGCCCGTAGTCGTCCGGCACGGTCTCCGTCTTCAGGGTCTGCCCGCCCTTCAGCGTCGTGGCCGTCCAGCCGCTGACCCGGTTCAGGTCGTCGTACGACGGCGTGACGGTGACGCCGCCGTCCGTGACCGACGCCACCCGCCCGGCCAGCCGGCCGGTGGTGATGTGCCGGTACGTGCAGGTGCCGCCATCCACGCCGGTGACCTGCTGCAGACGCCCGGCCAGAGAGTGGACGGCATGGCTCTTCAGCACGCTCCCGCCGTACACCTGCTCCTCGCGCCGCAGCACGGCGCCCGACGGCCGGTACGCCTGCCGCGTCACCGAACTTCCCTCCTGCGCGTCCAGCATCTGCCCGGTCAGCCTGTTATAGCTGAACGTCTGCCTCACGGCCGGCACCACGCCGTGCTTATCCTCCGCCCTCACGGTCAGCACCGCATTTCCCAGCCGCGGGTCGCTCTCCACGGTACACGTCACCCCGTCCGGCCCCGTGACGCGGCGGGTGTGCGTCCGGGACAGCAGGTCCTTCTCGTAGACCGCGGTGGTGGTCCGCCCCGTGGCCTCATCCTTACCGGCGGTGCTGCTCACCACCCGACCCGCCGCGTCAAACCGCCTGACCCCCTGCACGGTCGTCTCCTTCGTCACCGGGTCCGTAACGCTGATGCTCACCGCCAGCCCCGCCGCGCCGGACGGGGCATACGTCCTGCGGACAACCGCTCCGTCCGGCAGGGTGGTGCTGACAACGCGTCCGAACACGTCATACGCGAACGTGGTGGTGTGGCCCAGCGGGTCGGTGCGGGTCAGCGTCGTTTTTCAGGCCGCTGACCGTTTCGGTCCGGGTCAGCCGGTGCGTGGCGTCGTCATACGTGAACGTCAGGTCGGTTTGCGTTTCATACGGATGGGCCGGGCTGACTTCGTTGTGAAACGCGCTCACCTGACGCGTCAGGCGGCAAAAGTCCGGGGCCGTCACGTCGTCGTTCTGATACGCATACGTGATGATGCTCCGCGGGAGCGTCTCGTCCGGCGCGCCCGCCTTCAGGTACGTAAAGGCAGACACCGTGTGCGGCATCACCGCCGTCTCCGGTCGCCCCTGCAGGCCGCGATGTTTCGCCCCGGCGGCTATATCGGTCCAGGTGTGCTCATCCCGTGTGACCGGCTCGTCGCCGTACGCGGTCCGTACCGGGGTGACCGTCCGGCTCTTCAGGCAGCGTTCAAACCCGTGCGGATCCGCCGGGCATCTGCCCGCCTCCCCCGACGCCGGGTACCAGGTCATCGCGGTCACGGTGCCGTCCGGGGCCGTCTGCGTCAGCAGGTTCCCGGTTTTCCCGTCGTACCCGTACCGCGTGGTCTCTGGGCGCGCCGCCGTGCCCTGCCGCCAGGTCTGCGTCACGACGCGCGGAAACGACCAGAGGGCTTTCTGCTTCACCAGCGGGGCACTTTCGTCGGCGTAGTACTCAATGGCCTGCGTGTGCACGCTGTCCCGCCCCTGCAGCCAGGTCCGCTCCTCCGTCATCAGATGGAAGCGGTTGTAGGTCCGGCGCACCACCGTATCCGGGTCGCCTCCGGCCCCCTTCAGGCTGACCTCCGACCAGTAGTGGTACGGCCGGCTCAGCGACAGCAGGTTGTCGCTGTTTTCATCATATTCGCTGTCGCTGAACGCGGCACCGTAGCCCAGCCAGTTGTGGTTCAGCACCGTTTCATCATCGCCGGGGTTGCGGCTGTCGATGCTGTAGCGGTAGCTGGCGACCTGCGAGACCTCCCCGTCCGCGGTGCGGACCTGACTCTTCACCACGGCCGGCAGGCTCCCCTCGCCGGACCGGCCGGTGAAGCGCATCTTCCTCTCCCACGTCACGGTGTGGGTCAGGCCCGCCGGCGTGCGGACCGACTTCAGGGGACAGACGTTGCCCGGAAAACGCAGGGACCCGCTCTCTTCCCAGCCCAGGGTCCAGACCAGCGTCTCCGCGGCGTCGCTGACGTTACGGATTTCCGTCAGGTAGCCGTTTTTATGGTAAAACGCCAGGCGCATCGCGTCGTCCGTCCCCGGCCAGGCGGTCATCTTCGGCTCCGGGGCCCAGGTGAATTCGCACAGCGTCACCCCGTTCTCATCCTTCACGCCTGACAGGCGGGCGGTTCCCTGCCCGGCCTCCCACTTCAGGGTCAGGTAACGCCCGGTGGGGGCCATTATCCGGACCGGAAGCCAGAGGCTCTGCGTCTGCTTCTCCAGCACCTCGGTATGGCCGTCCTTATGCCGGATAAGGCACTGCATCACCCCGTTATCCCCCTTCACCTTGCTGATGCGAAACGTCGGGAGCGGGCACTGGCGCAGGGTCAGGCCGTCCCCGCTCAGGGTGCGGCTGACGCGGTAGCGCTCTCCGGAGCTCAGGAGCAGCTGGCCGGGGTTGTCCGACTCATCGTAGCGCGTGACGCCAAAGGTGCACCCGGTGCCCAGCCCGTACGGGTTGTCCGTCTGCAGGGCGGACCAGCTCAGGGTCAGGGGCAGGAACGGGGCCTGGTTCCCGCTGGCGGACAGGCCGGCCAGGGGAAACGAAAAGGAGAAGAGTCCGGTGCGGGGGTCAATCCCCTCCTGCGCGCCGCTGATGAAGTTGTGGGCCTGGGACTCGGGGATGCGGGTGCTCATGAATAAGGTCCTGATGTAAACGGTATAAGAAAACGTACGGTGCCCCGGCGGGAGGAACCCGCCGGGCCGCTGCCCGTCAGTGGCAGTGAGGCGGCATGCGATAACGGTCACCGCTGCCGTCAGATATTTTGGGTGAGACTTGCACGGCCTTTTTTCGCAGGCAAACGGAAAATATTCACAGTAGCCGCTGATTTTTATATGCCGCAGCGCGGCGTGGGGATGCCGGCCATGGCCGAAAGCGGTGCTGTCACGAAAAGCGGTATCTGCAGAATGTCAGGACGAGACGTAAATCCGCAGGGGGGAGGCACCGGTTTTATCCGGTAAGGTAAGGGTTGCAAGGAAACTATCTTACAAGGAGCCGACCAATACCTGACAACAGCATGACGTTCAGCAGGGAAACCTGCACACGAGGTTGTGGTGCGACACGAGGGTGCCAGTGCACGTGATTGTGTAATTCTGCCCCGTAACTTCCTGACGCATCCAGATCTGCTGCACCCTCCGCTCCCCCCTGGCGCAGGATAAGTTTACCGACATGAAATTTATCCAGGTCGGCGAAGCGAAACCGATTATCAGGCTGGAGAGGCAGCGAAGGCGAGCCCGAATATGTCACGCACGTTAGAATCGGCGGCGGTTAAGCACCAGAACGTGAGGACCAGAATTCTGATGATTAAATGAAAAAAAGGGGGTTAGAGCCGTTAGATGTGTTTAATTCCTCATGAGACAGGCCAGCATGCAGACATTAAATAAAGAGGCGCTCCCTGTAGCGCCTCTCTGCAAATCAAATTTTGATATAACACGGTCTGGTTTTACGTACCTCTTATTTATCGGTTAAGCAATATGAAATCTGAGGGGCTACAGGTTAAAATTATCCATATCTGTGATGCCATTATCAGATTTACCCGGCCCTCTCTCCGGGGAACATAATCGACTCACTGTGAAATCATTCCGTATTGAGACCCCGTGTATATCATTTCAGGGCAGTGCCCTTCTGACCGGTCCGGGGGTGGTTTAAGGGTGTATTCGCCTCACCGTGTGAGCGTCACGCAGACAGAGGTTGTGCTTTCTGGCAGGGAAAGCATGCAATTACTACGCACATCGGTATCGATCCCGGCAGGCAGTTGTTCCATTTCACGCTCAGAAGAAATGGGGTCATTATCAGCACCACCAGAAACCTTTACATCACCAGCAGCTCATCTTTAACATCGTTACCGCTGCTACCTGTGTCAGGGACTTCATTGCAGAAGCGCACGTTATGGCGCGTCACATCAGCCCTCCGATCCTCGCGTGACGCACATCCTTCCCCGACCCTGGCCCGTATATTGAAATCCAGATAGCAGGCTGGGGTGCCTGCGGGTAGGTACGCACAGGCCTGTATACCGAAGCAGGAGCACAATCCGGACGCCTGCTCAGAGAGTACCGCCGTGCGTGTGATGTTCAGCCCGGGCGGCCGTGATGGCAAGGTCATTAGTGGATCGGCGTCGACGGCGGCATGAGCAGCGTCATCGTGCAGGATCTTTTTCCAGGGCGTGTTGAACCGCGCACTTGAAATCGCATTACCCGCCCGACTGAGTGGGGTTTATCGAATGTGACCGGCGCGGACGCATATCAGGAGGGTAACGGAATGCAGAAAGCATTCATGAAGATGCGCGTACATAAGATCTGCATGATGCCGTTAACGTAATGGGAAAATCCGACTGAGGGGATGGAAGAATACAAAAACTGGCATCCTCATCGGGACTGAAGGTGCAGTCGCTGCGTGATGAAGGAATTCTGCTGCCTGTTAATGAGCCCGGTCCCTTTTAGCGCAAGCGACACTGCGTAAATATTTTCCCGTAACAACACGCGCGATCTCTTTATTACAGCAATATTCCCCCGGATAAACTAACTACCAGGAAAAAACCTCGGGAATATTTAACGCACTATAACGCAAATGATTATTGATAATGCAGTCCGGATCGGGCAGCTAAAAAAATGCATTCAACAGAACCCATAATATTCCTAAAACCCCATTTGATTGATTAATGTCAATTTTGCAATTGAACTTGTCGTTGATTATCGCCCTCCTGACATCACCATAAATGTACAGAGCGGGATGCCGCTCATATTCTTACAGGTAATATGATGAATAAAATCTTTAAAAAAACACCGCTGGCATTAGCCATTGTGCTTTCAACTTCATTTCCAGCCCTGGCTGGGGGTATCACTACCGATATCAGTCCCACCGGTGCGGTAACGCATCAATATTATACTGATGGGGGTATCATGCATTTATTGTCAGGCGAAGGTACCTCTTCTCAATCCTGGTTTGATAAACACGCCTCACAACATATACAACATGTGCAGGAGGATAAGGTCCCGGACGTTCCTGATTCGAGTGACGATTCTTTCAGTGATGATGCCACGCAGGAAGCGCCCTATGAGGCAAATATCTATAAAGCGCATTTCAAAGATCACGCTAAGCAACTTCTGGGTATAGTTGCAAATAATATGTTAGATCCTCTTGATAACGCTACCGCCCGTTCGACTTCATCCTCTTTTGTCGATAACAGCGAACAAATCCTTGGGCAAAGCTATGCGCAGCTTTCAGGTGCCGTAAATGATGCCATCAGAACGGATGTTGAATACTTCAAGAACCATGATCCGGATCTCGGACATTTAAATGAATTAATAGAACGAAAAGTTGATAATATTAAGGACTATCAGGAAAAACTGAATCATACGATTGATAAAGAGTATGTAGAAAAACGGATTCAGGAACTTAATAAAGAGGTGGCAGAATTAAATGAAAATAAGCAAGCGATAATCAAGATATTTGAAGACTATTTTGTTAAGGCTGATGTGGCTTTTTTCTCTAAGGACAAGTTAAACAGAGGCATATCTCAGAATGAGTCCTTCACTGATAACGCCTCTCAGACAATCAATAATACAAGTCAGGCGTCCGGGGATATTTTCTCTAAACACGCCAAACAATTTGTCAATGATGACGGGAGCTCGCTTGGAAACCGGTTCACCGATAATGCTTCTCAGGAACTGAACGGTACAGGCGCTAAATCACAGGACGATCGCTTCGCGGGCAACGCAGAACAGCAGGTTCACGGCGGAACGTCCTCCGGGGCTCAATTCCACGATGCCAGTACGTTACGCGTTGACAGCGGCACCGTTAAGGATGCAATCCTGTATGACCATGCGAAAGGATATTTGTACGGTACAGCGCGCGCCGTGGGCACAACCACTGTTAACGATAACGCAACCCTGTATCTGACCGCAGCCGCCGCGAATGGAACCCGAGCCGATAATGTCCGTCTCAACGGCGGAACGCTCGAAATCACTACCGCGACCATCCCCTCTCCTGCCACCCCTTTTAACGCCGCTACCAACATACGTCCCGAAGCCAGCGTCGACCATCTTACCGTCAACAACGGCACTGTACGGTTTGCAGACGCCCCCTCCACCAGCGCACGAAGCTTAAGCGGCCTGCACGTGGGTCAGCTCGACGGCAAGGGCGGCACGCTGGTATTCAATACGTCCCTGGCAACCGGGAGTAATCTGTTGTCTGCCGACACAATTACTGAGGGTCACTATGACATTCAGCTGAATGACGCAACCGACAGTAAAGAGGTGACCCGGAAAATGCTTAAGGACGGTAAGCTTGACGTCATTAAGACCAAAACCGGCGAAAATAAGGCCAGCTACAGTCTGACCGAAATCAACGGTCATAAAACAGACCGCATTGACCTTGGTTTCAAAGAAGGGAAGCTGGTGCCGGTCGATAATGACGGTAAGGTGACCATCATTGAGACGGACAACAATACCCGGTCAGCCGACGCGCTGTTGGGGGCCCTCACCTCCGGGCTGGCGATTTCCGACGGGGAAATGAAAAGCGTTCGTCTTCGCCGCGGTCAGCTAGAGAATGCCGTCGACGAAGCCGGGGGCGTCTGGGGACAATATCTTAATAACAGCACCCGAATGAGCAGCGCGGGAACCGGCTACCGCCTAGATCAGAGTGGGATGGAACTCGGGGGCGACACCCTCCTTGACGTGGGAAGCGACCGTCTGGCGCTGGGCATGTTTGGCACGTTCTCTAAAAACAAAATTAAACATAACCGGGGAGATAACAGCAATGTGAACAGCTGGGGAGGCGGCCTGTACGCTACCTGGTTTGGGGCGCAGGGCTATTACATTGATGGCGTGCTTAAATATAATCACTTCAGCACGGACATCCATAGTAAAACAGGCACGGGCTCGGGCGTAAGCGGCAGTTTCACGCAGAATGGTCTTGGAGCATCACTTGAAACGGGATACCGGTTTACCCTGCCTGCCGATACCTTTGTGGAACCTTACCTGCGAGCAGCCTACTTCACTGCGGACGGTGAAAAGGTGACGCTGAGCAACGGCCTCGAGGGAAAGGCGGACCGCCTGCAGTCAGAACGCGCAGAAGCCGGTTTTTCAGCAGGCAAGCGCTTTACGCTTGAAAATGGCATTATCCTTAGCCCTTATGCCACCGCGGCCGCCGAATATGAGTTTAAGAGCCACAACCGGGTCCGGCTCAATGACGCTGCCGTCTTTAGCAATGACTTTTCCGGTGTCGCGGGCCGTTATGGGCTGGGTGTAACATCCCAGCTCACCCACAACACGGTGGTGTATGCCGAGGCGGATTACCGTAAAGGAGAACACGTGGAGTCACCGCTGATGGCTAATGCCGGCTTCCGCATTAGCTTCTGATTGAGGTTAAGGCGCAGAGTTACACTCTGCGCCATTCCTGCCCTTTTTTGATGGCTGGCTGCAGGCCTATTTTCATACTTGCAGAATACGCAATCGTCACCCTGCGCGTTTGTTTTTGCTGCCGGAAAAATACCGTATTCAGCTCTTCACTGTCACTGTTGCGCGTATCGCTCCATTCCGATCGCTGACGACCGGTAACTTTCAAGGCATTTACCGAAATGCGTGATCGGAATGCCTTAATCCGTGATTCTTAATCCAAAATCTTCCGCTTTCTGCTGATAAATCGACGGCTCGTCTGTACTCACTCTTTACCTTCCCGTGAGGATCAGGGCCATGCCAGAGCAGAGAACGCCTGTGAGTAGAATTAAAGATGTTTTACGCCTTACGTTCGACTGTCATCTGCCTAACCGCAGCATCGCCGCCTGCCTGAACGTCGGCTGCGCCACCATATCTGAAGTGATTACCCGCTTCCGCGCCAGCGAACTCGTCTGGCCGCTGCCCGACGGACTCACGGATAACCAGCCTGGGGCCTGGTTTTATCAGGGCCGCAGGCCAGTGCAGAATAAACGCATGCCGGACTTCAGGCTTTGTCACCAGGAGCTGCGCCGTAAGGGCGTGACAAAACTGCTGTTATGGCAGGAATATCAGCATGACGAGCCGGATACGGCCTGTGATTACACCCAGTTCTGCGTGCTCTACCGGGACTGGGTTAAGAAGCAAAAGCGCAACATGCGGCAGCCACATTTGGCCGGTGAAAAGCTGTTCCTGGACTACTGCTACCCGACCGTGCCCGTGGTTAATCCCGATACCGGCGTTATCCGCCACGCGCAAATCTTCGTCGCCACGCTCGGCGCATCAAACTTCACCTACATCGAATCCAGTCCGGCGCAGGATCAGGAAAGCGGGCTGATGGCGCACGTGCGGGCCTTCGGGTTCTTCAGCGGCGTGCCGCAGCTGCTGGTACCTGACAATCTTCGCGCCGCGGTTAAAAAGGCGGACCGCTACGATCCGGTACTTAATAAGAACTATCAAAACCTGAGCGGCACTACAACACCGCTGTACTGCCCGCCCGGCCTTACCACCCGAAGGACAAAGCTAAAGTGGAGAACACGGTGCTGGTCGTCGAGCGCCGGGTGCTGATGCGGTGTTCCACACCTTCGCGGCCCTGCACATGGCTCTGGGCAAGTTGCTAAAGGAACTCAATAATCGCGCGTTCCGGCATTATCATCCCGGCAGCAGCCGTCAGACGCGCTTCGGGGCGCTTGACCGGCCTGCACTGACCGCGTTACTGCGGTACCGTTATGAATACACGGATATCCGGCGGGCAAAGATGGGGCCCGACTACAACGTGCTGTACCAGCGCCACGCTTACTCCGTCCCGCACGCGCTGGTCTGCTCCCACATCGACGACGAGGCGGGCGCTCGTCTGATCAGGCTGTACCACCGGGGGCAGAGGGTTTTACAGCACCCGAAAGCGCTGAAGGATGGTGGCTTCACAACGCCTGATGAACATATGCCCGACTCCCATCGCCATCAGCGCTGGAGCCCGGAACGGCTGCTGAGCTGGGGCGAAAGCATCGGCAGTGCAACCCGTACAGTGGTTGCCTGGCACCTGAATGAACGAAAACACCTGAGCAGGCCTGTCGCAGCTGCCTGGGGCTGCTGCCGCTGGTGAGGAAGTCCGGAGAGGCGCGGCCTGAAACGGCCTGTCAGCAGGCCCTGCTGCTGGAAAGGCCGCACCGGCAGGTCATCGTGAACCTGCTGTCCAACCGCCGCAAGGGCGAGCCGGCTCTCCCGGCTGAAGCAGAAGATGACATCGCTGAGCACGAGAACGTGCGCGGCGCGGGTTACTACCACTGACGGAGAAAAACGGATGCAGGATAACCGGTTGCAGAAACAGACAGGGTCGCTGCGTCTGGGCCACATGCTTAACGCGCTGGTGCAGCAGTGATCACAGCCGGGTACGTACGGTGGGCTGGGGTTCGAAGAGCGGCTGAGTTTCCTGCTGGAGTACGAGCTACTTCAGAGTGAGGCGACAAAGGTGCCGCGGCTGCGACGGCAGGCAAAACTGAGGCTGGCGGCCTCGGCATCGGGGCTGGACTGGCGGCCAGAGCAGGGTCTGAAACGACAGCAGATGGGCGAGCTGATGACGGGCGGCTGGTATCACCGGCAGAAGAACATCCTTATCACGGGTCCAGCAGGGAGTGGCAAGACGTATGTCGCCTGCGCGCTGGGTGAACAGGCGAGCCAGCAGCATGTAGCGGTTGGCTACTGGCGTCTGCCGCGGTGACTGGACGAGCTGAACACAGGCCATGCGGTCGGCAACTACCGTAAACAACTGCTGCTGTCGAAAAAGACGGTCCTGATCCCTGATGACTGGGGTCATGAAAAGCTGACGACGCGGCAGTCGTCGGACCTTCCTGAGGTGACAGAAGACAGGTACGGAAGAGGCAGCACGCTGGTGATAAGCCAGCTGCTGGTGCCGGAGTGGTACAAAATGGTGAGCAATCCGACGGTAGCGGATGCGCTGATGGACCGCCTGGTGCATAACAGCCATCGCACAGAACTAAAGGAGGGTCATTGCGAAAAGTGGCGCAAACCGATCGCGCAGAGTAACGCTAAGAAAGGACAAAAGGTGCAGAAAGCGAGTGATCGAAATCACCGAAATACGCATTAATGCATCATGTAGCCTCTTTGCGTAAGACAATCTGGCATTCCCCCCAGCTCCGCCACGCTATCGGCGCAGGCAGAGCGCGAGTGCTCTCTGAACGGCGAGTACCTTTATCTTCCGTAGCGCCAACCTGCCGGCTTTGAGACGATGTAGTCATCAGCGCCAGGGCCAGTATCGGCGATGCAGCTACCGCAGCCCTCCTGGCAGAACGCTTCTCAGTAATTCCAGCGCAATTTCAACAGGAGACGTCATCGCCGTAAATCATGGCCGGTAAAAGTGGCATACCGGATGATTTCGCCACCACCCTAATATCCGGCTTCTCAACAAACGTCGTCAGCATGCAGCAAAGCCGGCACAGTAACGCTCAGGTTGGACCTGCCCTGAGGCCGATGTGTACTGTCCTGTCGGGGCCTTACAGCTTTGCCTGATGCTGCTGAGGGCTTCCATCTGCGGTAAGCAGTAAATTCAGGAAAATGGAAAGGGCTAACATCACTCAGGCGACTCAAATGAAATCGACCGCCTGAGATGGCAACCTGTAATGATTCACTGTAATCAGTAAAATACGTGACACGGCTGCACCGGCCTGCCTCCGACATCAGGTTGCGATCGGTAAGGCGCGTTGTAAGCCCCCTTTTGCGGCTTTTAAGATAGCAGATACGTTTTTCGCTGTGTCGGCAAACCGTTTACAGTGAATGTCGCTGACTCATTATGCTGCGACAGTTTTCCACGACCACCAGACCGTTTCACTGACATATAGGTCCTGTGCATTTGAGCCCGACCCACTGCAATAAGCACTGAATTTCGCCTGGTCGGGCACAGGCCGGTTATGCGGGCAATGTATTCGACCATTCAGACCGGGCGTTCATCGGGAAACATTCTTTCTGTCGCCGATGGCCAGCGTTCTGGGCCGCCGCGCAAAGAGAGGCGGGGTAATACCATTATGATGGAGGAACGTCTGTACGTCAGATTGTGTCATTGTCCGATGCTGATTGATTCAACTTAACCTCAACGTGCGGAGGGTTATGGGGATAAAAATCGCTTACGCCGCTGACTTACGGGGCTGACAGAATTTCAACCATCAGACCCTCTCAACCTGTCCGGACGCATGCTCAGAAAAATCCGCTTGGCACGTCTATACACTGCAATGGCCCCACCTACTCCAGTCCGGCTCAGGTACTGAGTATTGCTATGGCCGCACCCGCAAACGTCCGTTATTTCCGCCCGTCCGTCTCGAGGCTTCAGCATTGTGGTTTCTCATCGCACCGGTGATGGCCGTTCAGCGTAATGAACTTCCTGGGCAACAGTGATATCCGGCTCAATACCCTGGAAATTATCTTTGGCTTTCGAGTGTTACAGCCTACGCGACAGCATCCCAGACCCATTAAGCTGGTCTGATTTTGCTCCTGAATAGCTTGCAAGGGCTTTGCGATGCACGCAGCGATATTCCCTGCTGAGACAATAGCTCTGTATAAAACTGCACACGCAAATTCTGTTATTCCGTATGAAAGCTCCCTATGCATCTCAGCAGCGAAGTCATGCTCATGTGGGCGCTCAGGTGAATGAGCACCTTATATTCACCGGCTGTAGCACAAGCTATCCACCAGAAAACCAGAACATACGCTCAGAGTAGTAACTGGCGTCAATGTCAAGACCCGTCGTAAAAGATACAGCCGGGATTGACGCGGATTACGCAGGTCATATTGACGCTATTTAAGTCCCGATGATATTGATGACAGAGGCGTGGGGGAGAAAGGGAGCTTGCCATTGTGTCACGGTCCACCGATAGCCCCGGCAGTCACTGCCGCGCAAGCCGTTAACACGGCATCGTATGCAGACTCGACATGCGCGCTGTCAGGTCCTTACCGCCCCCTTCACGCTCAGGACTTTGCTCTGACATAACCTGAGACGTTGCTCATCCTGATGACGGGGATGGCCTTTCCTTTTATCAGCCGCCTCGTTGACGTGCTTTAAGACTTTTGCGTTAAATCAAAGATAGGTCTGCTTAAACCATAATTTTCTGGGTTGGCGTAGAAATCTGGCTTAAATTAAAGATGCATCTTAAATGCAACTTTAGGCCAGGGTACGATTATGTTCTGTGTGCAATGTGAACAAACCATTCGAACGCCAGCAGGAAACGGCTGCGCTTACGCGCAGGGAATATGTGGCAAAACTGCCGAAACGTCCGATTTGCAGGACTTGCTGATAGCCGCACTGCAGGGGTTGTCTGCATGGGCCTGCAAAGCACGCGAATATGATCTGATTGACCATGATGTCGACAGTTTCGCGCCACGTGCATTCTTCTCAACGCTGACAAACGTGAATTTTGATCCGATTCGCATCACCGGATACGCGCGAGAAGCTATCGCCAGGCGTGAAGCGTTGAAAGCACAGTGTATGGCCCGGGACGTTAACGCACGAGTCGATCATCCTCTCGCTGACCTGCAACTGGTCAGTGATGATACGGGTGAGCTGCAGAGGCAGGCAGCGGCCTTCACACCTAACCGAGATAAAGCAGCAATTGGTGAAAATATTCTCGGTCTGCGTCTGCTTTGCCTCTACGGCCTGAAAGGTGCTGCAGCCTACATGGAACATGCTCACGTGCTGGGCCAGTATGATAATGACATCTATGCCCGCTATCACACGCTTATGGCCTGGCTCGGCACCTGGCCTGCGGACATGTCTGCGCTACTGACGTGCGCAATGGACATTGGTGAGATGAACTTCAGTGTGATGCAACTCCTTGATGCGGGAGAAACCCATGCTTATGGTCACCCAACGCCTGTGCAGGTAAACGTTAAACCCGTTGCCGGAAAATGTATTCTGATTTCCGGTCATGATCTGAAAGATCTTCACCACTTACTGCTGCAAACCGAAGGCACAGGCATTAACGTCTATACGCATGGTGAAATGTTACCTGCGCATGGCTACCCCGAATTGCGTAAATTCAGACACCTGGCGGGTAACTACGGTAGCGGCTGGCAGAATCAGCAGGTTGAGTTTGCGCGGTTCCCGGGGCCGGTCATCATGACGTCAAACTGTATCATTGACCCTTATGCAGGCGCGTATCAGGAACGGATCTGGACCCGCAGTATCGTTGGCTGGCCCGGTGTTAATCATCTGGAGGGCGATGATTTCAGCCCCGTCATCGCACAAGCGCTCCAGCTCAGCGGTTTCCCCTACAGTGAAATCGAACATCTGATTACGGTGGGCTTTGGCCGTCAAACGCTGCTGGGCGCAGCTGAAACCCTGATTGATATGGTGAGTCGCAAAAAACTGCGTCACGTGTTTTTGCTGGGAGGCTGTGATGGGGCGCGGGAAGAGCGCAGTTATTTCACTGATTTCGCCACTCAGGTCCCGGCTGATTGTCTGATTCTGACACTGGCCTGCGGTAAATATCGTTTTAATAAACTCGATTTCGGCCTCATTGAGGGCCTTCCTCGTCTGGTGGATGCGGGACAATGCAACGATGCTTACTCCGCCATCCTGCTGGCCGTGAAGCTGGCAGAAAAACTGGGCTGCGGTATCAATGAGCTCCCGCTTTCACTGGTGCTGTCATGGTTTGAACAAAAAGCCATTGTGATCCTGCTGACGCTGTTGTCATTAGGCGTTACGGATATTGTGACTGGCCCGTCCGCACCGGGTTTCCTCACAGACGATCTCCTTGCCCTGCTGAATGAAAAATTTGGCCTTCGTCAGGTCACGACCGTTGAGCAGGATATGAAGCAGATGCTGAGCGCATAAGGACACTGTATGACCATGCCAACTCCACAATGCCCCTGGCGCATGCAGGTGCATCATATTCATCAGGAGACGCCGGATGTCTGGACGTTATCGCTGATATGCCATGATTACTATCCCTATCGTGCAGGTCAGTATGCGCTGGTGAGTATCGCTAAACGCCCGGGGACACTGCGTGCTTACACGTTGTCTTCAACGCCGGGTGTCAGCCAGTATCTCTCCCTCACGGTCCGACGCCTGGATGAGGGAGTGGGATCGGGCTGGCTGACGCAGGAGGTCAAACGCGGTGATTACCTGTGGTTATCAGATGCTCAGGGAGCTTTTACCTGTGACACGACTGCCAGCAATAAGTTGTTATTACTCGCGGCGGGCTGTGGCATCACTCCGGTGATGTCTATGCGCCGCTGGCTGGCCGCTTATCGTCCGGAGGCAGATGTACACATGATCTACAGCGTTCGTTCGCCGCAGGACGTAATTTTCGCACGGGAATGGCAACGCTATCCGGTCACGCTGGTGGCCGAAAGTCAGGCTTCCGGTGGGATGGCATCAGGCCGTTTAACACACGCTATGCTGAATGCTGTGCCCGATCTTACCGGGCGCACGCTATTCTGCTGCGGCCCTGCACCTTATATGGACTGGGTTGAAAATGCCGCCCGTGAATCAGGCGTCACACAGTTTTATAAAGAGCTCTTTTTTACTCCCGCTGCGGCCGGAGCCACCGGAGGCGTGAAGCTGACTCAGCGTTCTTCGGCGAGAACCTTCTTCGCCGCAGATGGTGATACGCTGATGCAGGCGATGGAAAGTAGTAAGGTTCCAGTGAACGCCGTATGCCGTGAAGGCGTATGTGGTTGCTGTAAAACCCGGGTACTCTCCGGTGACTATCATGTCAGCAGCACATTAACGCTTTCCGAACAGGAGATTGCCGATGGCTATGTACTGGCCTGCTCATGCAAGCCCCTGAGTGAGATGCTATTAGCCTGAGGCAGGGATATCGCCCCTCTTTGTGGCAGGATATTCCTGACGCATCAGTGACTTACTGATTTCTTCCGCTGGCTTAGGGTGATCGGACATCTGTACGGCGTTGTCGTCTCTGGCCGCAAAAAATTTTCATTACTGCTGAACTGAATGAGGCGACGGGGCCTCTGTCAGGATTTTTGTCTCCCGGTGAACGACAGTGGCCCATGCCCGGACGCCCCAATCACTTCACCGGTGCCTGACCTGCTCCGAAAAAGGCAGCTTTCGCGCACGGGGAATGCAACGGAAACGGTCACCGGGGGTGCTCTGCCGTTTATTCTCAGCATACGCGATCAGGCCAGTCTGACTGGACGGCACACTCACCGTGAAATCCTGAACAGCTTCAACTGAGACCTTATGTGACTCTGCATACTCTGTGTTTATTCCTCATTTTTCACAAAAATTCGCGAACACAAAATGCCGGGTGCTGTCTGGTATTGCAGGGACACCGACTTCGGGGCTTACTCTCAGCCGCCTGCGTCATGGCCGCGCTGGCATAACATCTGCGGTTTAACGAACCAAAGACTCCCGCGTCTGGTCTGCGCAAACACTGTCATGGCAACGTGCCTGACGTAAAGGCGTCTGGCCACAAGAGCATCTGCACCGTGAGACATCTGTCTGCCGGCCGTGTGGAACATTCCCGACGGGGGTTGGCCGGTATGGCTGTTTATCGCCTTTCAGGCGGGTTCATCTGACAACTGCATTAAACCGTCCATGTCGGCCCTTCCTGTAGGGGCTGTGGGACCAGCCAGCCTGTGCGGATGACCGATCTCTGAGGTAACCAAAATGACCAGGGTGCATTTTGCATACCCTCATTGATGGCTTTAGAGGCGTAAAAGTTTACTACGCCGGGGATCCTCATAAAATAAGCAGAACAGCGTACATTCCCGGATATGCCCATCACTCAGATTGATTAATGACTGCCATGTAAAGTTCTGGACGTGCAGAGTCAGGCATTCACGCAGGAGCCTTCGGCAGATAGCCTGACGACAATGCCTCCGACCTGGCCCCTGGTAATCTGGCGAGACTACGCTCATCTGGAGGCCTGAAGCCCATAATAACGTCACAACTGTCCTGATGTATGCAGGCATAAAAAAGTCAGCGTGGTGCCAGACGCATACTTGACAGGCATTTCGGAAAGTTGCGTTACGATTACATCATTGCTCTTTATTGCTTTCAGTAAAAAATGGTTAGTGCTTTTTTGTATAATTTAATTGCTATAAAAGGCCGCTGCATAGCCACCCTCCATAACATTATTATACCCAGCCGTGAAATCATTATTAAGAATAAAACTCATGAATGGTCAGGTATATTTTCAAGTCCCCAAATCTTCCCGTCAGGTCTGTCTCACCGTTATCAGAAAACAATCTGCATATTTCTCATAAGTCACTGGAGTATCTGTCGTGAATGGAGAGAGGGGTTGATTACTCTCTGAGGCGAATTTTACCGGCGCAAACTTTGTCTAAACTTACAATGACAGCTTCAACTCTGCTTTATACGCCCCTGTTATTCTCCCACCTTAGCATTAAAACTCACCATATATACGACCCGAAACACCTCTACTTTAGCTTGCAACGTCAAACTTTCAATCTTCGCATATAATTAACGCAGGCAGGAAAACCTCTCCATAAGATTTAATTATTTTCCCCGCGTGTTATTTCAGTCAACATTTTCTTACACCCAGCGCGGCAGCGCAGTTGATAGCAAGATAATCCTTTCATTGTTTCTGAATGCCTCCACTGCCTCATCGCCGTCTGATAAATCACAGTCGAGACGCATTCAGACCGTCTGATATGAGGCTATCAATTCCTGTCACGTTAAACCAGCCTGAAGAAACTTAGCCGCGGCATCGTTGCATACAAGGCTTGCATGTCCGGTAACCACAATAAATCCTGGCATATTGACTCCCTCTTTGAACATAAGATAACCGGGTTCAGACAGGGAACAGGCTGAAAGGCGGGTAATTACATCAACTTTCACATTCCTGCCACGTCCTTTCAGACCCGCAACATTATCTTATTAGAACATTGCCGAATAAGCACGTCAGGTTAAAAAGCCTGACGAACAGGATAAACAGTTAATCTCAGACATTATAGTTTAATCAATAATTATAAATCCAGTAAGAGGACGACTCGACCATGATGACACTTATCTTAAGTATAATAATGGACGCGCAGCTAAAATAATCAGCGTTTAGTTGTGAATTTCAGACAAATATTGAAAAGTAGAAGAAGTTGCTGAGGTCCTGACGAAAATCTAAGGGTTAGCTTCCAACAGGCATCATCATTCCTGTGCCAAAGAGTGGTTGCGAGTTATGCTGAAAATATTCGTGTTCCTGAGAATGACGCTGAAGATGGCCTGAACCTATGGCGGCTCGCGAATCTTACGCGGGAAAACTCAAAAGTTTTTTTGATAAAATTCATGGATCAAACCCGGTTATTTATGGCATATGGGTTTTCAAATCGGCAGCAGAGAGTCGATATGAGGTGTCCACTTATTATTGAGATGTTGCACACCGGCCTGAATTTCAGGCGTCACCGAAGTCTTCACGCCCGTTATAAGCCAGGGCAACACACTGGCAGCCCGTTAATCCTTAAAGGAGGTCCATGCCCTGGCTCATGTTTATGTTGTGAGCGTGTACATCGTTAGGGAATGGTAAAAAATCAGACGAACCGGCAGAGGCACTGCGTCGTTGGATATATTGCGGATAATCACTGAATTTGCCACCAGCCCCGGAACAATCAATGAGGCCGGAGAACCCGCATTTACGCGGAATAATATCGGGGCGACCGCGCTTCGGTCGTTACAGAAAGGGCTCGCAATCAACATCCTGCGGACCCACTGTCACCCGATTTGGCTCAAATTAATCGTCACTGGCCCGAAACCCACTCTTCCAGCTCACGCTATGTGAAAAGGAATCTGTGGACTGTGCAACCAAACGCGGCGGCCATTTATTGACTATCAAGGGCATGCCGCCTATGGGGGTCTGTTTGTAGTGGTCAACAAAAACTGGCCACGGCTTTAGAGTTTTTCCAGAACAATCGTTCTGATTCATTCGGCGTCAAACCACCATTATATTGATGAGGTCTGAGCTGGCTGTAATATCCTGTGATGTAAT
>Ga0213829_1000524_pt1 | contig 35445 bp, 36 predicted proteins | sample MC6MC0896MG_FD_180665 | JGI IMG/M metagenome (GOLD analysis project Ga0213829, IMG submission 180665) | Enriched soil aggregate microbial communities from Iowa State University, Ames, United States - MC6-MC0896-MG | ecosystem: Environmental > Terrestrial > Soil > Unclassified | place: USA: Iowa...
CTTGCTGGGCAATTACCATAAAATCAAACGAAAGTATCTCCAGCTTTATCTTGATGAGTTTATTTACAAGCTGAACAGAAGATATTTTGGTGATAAACTTTTTGATAGAATCATCATTGCAAATATACAGGTGTCTAAACGGAGAACCATTTAAAAAAATACGTTATTGTGATATATTATATTCCGACGTGAGTAGATTCTTCATGAAAGAATGCAACTTTCGAGGGGATTGGACCATAAGTAAATATTTACTAATAAATGAAAAAGTCCCTCAAAAAGGGACTTTCGACGAAATGCAAAAGCATTTATCATATTTTATATTATTAAGACTCCTCTATTCGTTTTTCATAGAGAAGTTATTCTAAAGGTAGTCTAGCATGACACGGCGTTTCGATTATCTAATGCTATGTTTCAGGTATTCCCCATAGCCTGATTTGCACAAAGGTTCAGCAATAGCAAGCAACTGCGACCGATCAATATATCCCATACGATACGCAACTTCCTCAATTGCTCCAATTTTCATTCCTTGGCGTTCTTCAATAACCTGTACAAATTGAGCTGCCTGCATTAAGGACTGTATGGTACCCGTATCCAACCACGCAGTTCCTCGGTCAAATATCCCTACTTTTAGTTTCCCTTTCTTTAAATATTCCTTATTGATATCCGTAATCTCCAATTCGCCTCGTGCTGAAGGCTTTATACTTTTTGCTATTGCCACGACATCATTGTCGTAAAAATAAATACCCGGAACTGCATAGCTGGATTTCGGCTGTTTCGGCTTCTCCTCAATAGAAACTACATTTTTAGCTTCATCAAACTCGACAACGCCATAACGCTCAGGATCCTGTACAGAATAGGCAAATACGACACCTCCATCGGGATCAGCGCAGGATTGCAATAATTTTGATAGCCCAGACCCATAAAAAATATTGTCACCGAGAATAAGTGCTACTTTGTCCTTACCGATAAATTCCTCCCCCAACAAAAAGGCTTGCGCTAGCCCGTCGGGACTTGGCTGTTCCTTATATTCAAACCGACAGCCCAGTTGAGAACCGTCACCCAATAACTTTTGAAAGTTTGGTAAATCCTGTGGAGTTGAGATAATCAATATTTCGCGAATACCGGACAACATTAATGTAGACAGCGGATAGTATATCATCGGCTTATCATATACTGGCATTAATTGCTTACTTACTGCAAGTGTTAAGGGGTGCAAACGGGTTCCAGATCCACCGGCTAATATAATTCCTTTCATTTTATCGTATTGAGTAATGAGTATTGAGATGTTAATTTTCCACTTCCTCGGCTAGCATTTTAGCAAGGCTTGACTTCCAATCCGGTACGGCTACATCAAAGACCGCTTTAATCTTCGATTTATCAAGTAATGAATACTTTGGTCGTTGCGCAGGTGTCGGATAAGCACTCGTCGGAATTGGCTTTACCTGACAATCGAACGAACGAAAATCCCGTATTGCTACAGCAAAATCATACCAGGATATCTCACCTTCATTGCTGTAATTATAGATTCCTGCTATCCAATTCGCAGTGTCAGCAATTTTTAAAATTGCTCTGGCCAAGTCTTTTGCATAGGTCGGACTACCGATTTGATCATTGATGACATTCACTTCGTCCCTTTCAGCCATTAAACGGCACATGGTCTTGACAAAATTCTTTCCATAGGCAGAATATACCCAGGATGTCCGGATGATAATAGCCTCAGGACACCATTTTTGAATAGCACGTTCACCAGCAAGTTTGGTCTGTCCATAAACATTGATCGGTGCTGTAGACTCATCTTCGGTTAACGGAACAGCGGAATTACCATCAAACACATAGTCAGTAGAAATCGCGATCAACTTGGCGCCATGTAGATGACAGTATTGCGCAATTTCCTCGGAGGCTAAATGATTGACCAAATTTGCGAGTTCAGATTCTTCTTCTGCTTTATCTACGGCTGTATAGGCGCCCGCATGAATAATTAAATCGGGTTGGTACATTCCCAAAATATCCTGTATCAAGAGGATTTTATCCAAAGGCAATTGCTTTCGATCCAAAAAGTAGCATTCTTTTTGGGTATCATTCACCAATAGTTCATGTAATTCGGATCCCAACTGTCCGGACGCTCCGGTAATGACGATTTTCATCAAAATCTTTTTTATGGTTCAAGCATCCTGATCTGTTTATTTCTCCCAAGCAGAGACTTTTAAACACATCAAGTACGTTATTTTTCTATTTCAATTTATTAGCGAATGCCACAAAAGTTTGTGCCTCGCTGTCCTTTTGTGACAAGATCATCTGATCGCCTGGAATCTGCCAATCGATCGCCAATTGCGGATCTAATGGATGTACCCCCTCCTCAGCTTCTTTGTTATAATTATTGTCACATTTGTAGGAGAATACCGCGTGTTGAGACAACACGGAAAATCCGTGTATAAAGCCTTTCGGGATAAACATTTGCTTTTTGTTTTCAGCGGAGAGCTCCACGGCTACATGCTGCCCATAGGTCGGTGAATCGGGTCTGGCATCAACAGCCACATCCAGCACCTTACCTTCCAGTACACGAACCAGTTTTGCCTGTGCATGTTCGCCAGCCTGCATATGTAATCCTCTGATGACACCAAATTGGGATTTCGACTGGTTATCCTGTACAAAATGCGGGTTATGACCCAATATTGCCGCCAGTCTATTTTCATTATAAGATTCAAAGAAGTAACCTCTTTCATCTTCAAATACTGCGGGCTCCAAAATAAAACAACCTGACAGTTTCGTTTCTATATATTTCATACTTAAGCTCCGTGATATTGGTTGTTATAATAATGTTGATAGTCACCCGAAGTTACATGATCCAACCATTCCTGATTGGACAAGAACCAATCGATTGTCAGCGATAGTCCTTGTTCAAAAGTCACGGATGGACTCCAGCCCAATTCCGAATTGATTTTACTTGCATCAATAGCGTAACGCAGATCATGACCGGGCCGATCTTTCACAAAAGTAATCAGAGAAGCGGCAGTCCCCTCCTTTCGCCCCAATTTAGCATCCATTTGCCGACATAGTTCTTTGATCAGATCTATATTCTGCCACTCGTTAAAGCCACCAACATTGTACGAATCGCCATCTTTACCTTCATGAAAAGCCAAATCTATCGCTTTGGCATGATCAATCACAAAGAGCCAGTCCCTAGTATACTTTCCGTCTCCATAGACAGGGAGAGGTTTATTATTTAAGATATTATGGATACACAGTGGGATCAGTTTTTCAGGAAAATGATTGGGCCCATAATTATTGGAACAATTCGTTAAGACAACCGGTAGTCCATAGGTATCGTGATAAGCACGCACAAAATGGTCTGAGCTTGCTTTCGAGGCAGAATAAGGTGAATGCGGATCGTATTTGGTGTCCTCTGTAAAAAAACCTGTTTCGCCCAAAGCACCAAACACCTCATCTGTAGAAACATGATGGAAACGTTTCCCCTCAAAATTATCCTTCCAGATTGCTCGGGCAGCATTCAACAAATTTACCGTGCCGATCACATTGGTCATTACAAATGCTGTAGGATCTGCAATTGAACGGTCTACATGTGATTCTGCAGCCAAATGAATGACACCGTCCGGCTGATATTGTTCAAAAACTGAATTTATGATCGTCTGATCCGTAATATCAGCTTTCACAAAAGTGTAATTCGGACGATCCTGGATATCTTTCAGATTTTCCAGATTACCGGCATAAGTCAGCGCATCCAGATTAATAACCTGATAGTCAGGATACTTTGTAACAAACTCACGGACAACATGGGATCCAATAAATCCTGCACCTCCGGTGATTAAAATTTTTTTATTCATATACGTTGCTTATCGACGGAACACCTTTTGAGCTAATCCGTCCAAAATTATCACTCCAATTTAATCGTTCGCTAAAATTAGGTTGATTTTTGTGAATTGACAAGTTTTAATCGATGGAGAAAAGATAATAAATACAAAAGTCCCATTAACGGGACTTTTATTGATATAAATGGAAATATATTCTTCTGCGTTTTGCTATACCTTTTTAGTAAGTGAGTAAACGGGAGTGTCGTCAATGAACTCCTGTTCAACATGGTTATCCAATGCCTCATATTCGGAATTTTGAGATTTAAATTCTGGCACGATCCGTTTCATAGCAGCAACTAGATTCATAAAATCAGGCAACTGTTTATCCCCGTCAATAATCTGTTGGCAGACAGCATTAATCCGTTCCGCTTTCAGTATCAACTCATCATGTTTTACTTTTGCAATCATAATTTTCGGATGATGTGTTTTTACTGTATTTTCATTATTAGCCAACAGTTCCTCATAGATTTTTTCACCCGGACGAAGGCCAACAATTTTGATATCGATATCTTCCGGATAACGATAGCCCTTCAGTTTGATCATCCGTTTGGCCAGATCCATTATTTTAACCGATTTACCCATATCGAAGACAAATATCTCACCACCTTTGCCCATGACACCAGCCTCCTGCACCAGTTGACAGGCCTCAGGAATAGTCATAAAGAAACGTGTAATTTCAGGATGTGTCAGGGTCAATGGTCCTCCGCTTGCCATTTGTTTTTCAAAAAGCGGGATTACTGAACCATTTGAACCAAGTACATTTCCGAACCGGGTGATAATAAAACTCGTTTCGGATTTACCGCTGCAACTACTCACATAGATTTCAGCCATGCGTTTGGTTGCTCCCATCACATTCGTTGGGTTGACAGCCTTATCTGTTGAAACCATCACCATTTTCTTTGTACCAAAAGCCATACAAAGATCGGCAACGTTTTTACTTCCAAGTACATTTGTCTGAATGGATTCATAGGGATTGGCCTCCATCAATGGCACATGTTTGTATGCCGCAGCATGAAAGACCAGGTCCGGTTTGTACTGTGCAAATATATTTTGCATGAAAGCATAGTTGCGCACATCACCGACAATACAATGCAGATGTTCGGGCTGCGTTGCTTTTATCGACTGCTGGATATCGTATAAGGCGGATTCCGCCTGATCCAATAGGATCAATTTTTTATAATGACGTCTTGCTATCTGACGGGCCAACTCCGAACCAATGGAACCTGCGGCACCAGTGACCAGAATCACCTTGCCCTTCATCTCCTCCTCGATTTCTGGATGATCAAGCTTAATAGGCTTGCGTCCAAGCAAGTCTTCGATTTTTAAAGGACGAATCTCCCGTTTAGCGCCAGAATTAAGCAGGATGCGGGCTGGTGGCATAATTTTGAGTTCGAGCCCGATGTTTTGGAACCAGTCTGAAACATATTCCAACCGCTCCGGATCATTGTTTTCCACAGCGATGATCACCTGTGTGATTTCATGTTTGCTGATATATTCCTTGGTAATTTCAGTAATATCTTTGATTTTCAATCCTGCGAGGCGTTTTCCGATACGCGAGACTTTATCTTCTACAAAAGCAACTACCTGGTATTTAATCCTTGGGTCCTCTTTCAACAAGGAAAATGAAACAAGCCCTGGACGTGAAGCACCAAAAATCAACACATTTTCACCTTTTCGTGCCGGCAAGAACAAATACTCAAAAATCGTCCGATATACCACTCGTGCACCGACCATAATAACGAGTAGGATACAAGCATGCATAGTTAAAACACCATACGAAAGACGAAGGTAATCACCCGCTATTGTCCCCTTTTCCACAACGGCTTTAACGCCCAAAGTCAGCAGCATCAATACAACATAAGCAGATGCAACAGTTTTAAAGATTTTAATAGTATCCCGGATGCCTGTTTGACGTACGATACCCCTAAAAGTATTATAGCACAAAAACATTGCAAAATACACAGGCAAAACCAGTACAAGCTTCTTCAACATAAGTGCTACATCAAAGACACCCTTGAAATTATTTACTACGTAATTTGAAAACACATAACTTGCAAATACAAACCACATATCGATCAGCAAAATGACCCATCGAGGATTATCCTTCCGCAACCGTTTTCTTAAATCCCATAGAGATCCCATCATAGCTTTCTTTCCCGTTTTAGTTTATTTCTTACCGTCGTATCCTTTTTATGAAGTTGGTACAACGCATATGGCTTATTTCAATTTTGTAAAGGATGACCAAGATACTTAAAATTTAACAATCATTTGGTCTTTTTACAAAAAAATCGATAATGACAGATGCCATATACCCATCTTCGCATCATCGTGGACTAAGCAACTATTATACCGAAAACATGACAAACAACGATAAAAATTAAAAAATCATCAACAAAACACCGGTAAAATTTATTATAATTCAACAAAACTTTATCTTTCTTACCTTCTATCCTTCTTCACAAACGCCAAAACTGGCATATTGTTTGTAAAACATTCTAATAAGACAAACAAAACCAGATACTTGAATTATATATTATGAATTTTTTGACCAATTTATTCAAAAACAAAAAGTCATCATCCGTCAGACCCTTGGCACAGCTGGAGTTTTTGGAAGTGGATATGCACAACCATCTTCTGCCGGGAATCGATGATGGCAGCACATCTGTAAACAATTCTATTGCTTATATTCAAGAATTACAGCGTTTGGGCTTAAAAAAATTCATCTGTACACCCCATATTATGGCCGGGGTACATCCAAATAACAAGTCGACTATTGAAGAGGCACAGACCGCCCTTATTAAGGGGTTAAAAGGTAGTGGCAATGGAGCCGATATTTTTGCCGCAGCTGAGCATATGATCGATGATGGCCTGAGATCACTTATTCAACAAGATGAACTTTGTGTGATGCCCGGTGGTTATGTCCTGATCGAGATGTCCTACTTATCCGAATCCAAAGCACTTTTTCAAACTATTTTAGACATCCAGAAACTTGGCTACAAACCCATTCTTGCACATCCTGAGCGTTACAATTATTATCATCACAATTTTAATATTTACAAGCAGATCAAGGATGCGGGCTGTCTATTACAATTGAACTTATTATCGCTCAGTCGCTATTATGGTGTAGATAGTAAAGCAATTGCCATGACATTACTCAAGTCAGGCATGTATGATTTTGTTGGCACAGACCTACACCATGAGCGACATCTTGAAGCCCTCAAGAATATCGCTGAAAAATATCCTGTCCGCGATATGTTAAAAACCTCTCCTATTTTAAATCAGACCTTATTGGATCATCTTGACAGCAATAAATCCCAAGGAATAGCAGGCTAGATAATCGGACTGTCCTGTTTTGTATTCAGTGGGGGGGGGCGAAGGGCCGGGATCGTAAACAAAATGAAACCCACAAAAAAACGCATTCCCTGATTTAGGGAATGCGCCTCCATTAAATTTATTATCCAAATAAATTATCTCTTTTTTCCTTAGTTTTTCACACAACGGATTTGCATTGCCCAGGTTTGGTGGACATCTTGAATACTAGCAGTAGCACCACCATTGGCATTTGCACCCATATTTCCTGTCATCCAAAAACGTTTGTATGCTCCGTTTTTCACGATATAGGCTCCTGCAGTTCCTTTTTCGGCCACAGTTCCTTGAGCAGGATAGTATCCTGCATAAGGGAAGAACACATAGTTGGCTGCATTCGCACCCGGTGCAATATTTGTTCCAAAGAACATACCCTTCTTATCTGTTGCAGCCGTGCCATCATAGTAACCTACATATCTACTTCTTAAATTAATCAATTTCTGAGCTTCCTCTACTGTAGGGATCCGCCATCTGCCTTTAGGAAGGACTAATGCACAGGGATCACCACCCAGTTCGCCATCTTTCCCATTCAATGCATCATTTGGCGTAGGATTAGACTGTGAAAGCACTTTCGGTTTAATGCGGTTTTCAAACCAATAGTCCCCGATGCTGTTCATCTCGTTACCAAAGTGATATTCTCCTGTTTGTGGATTATACTCCAAGTTACCGTTCGACCAGATCTCTCCGCCGATTTCGATTCCCGGATTCTCCAACTTCAGCTCCAATGCATATTGAACACCTTTTTTCAAGGTTAATCCAGGTAAAGTAATATTTCCACCTTTATTTCCGCTAAGTTTTACACCAGTCAATTTCACTTCACCTTGACCATTTGAATTGTCTACAGCAATCATTACCGGATCACTGTTCATCGTTTCTCTAGTTGGACCATTCCTAAAAGTAAGTCCTTTTGCAGTAATTTCTTGAGCGAAAGCAACAGTTCCGGTAGGCGCATCAAAGGTATAATCAAAATTCGGTTTAACTGTCCCGCCAGCAATTGAAATAATGTTATAACCCACAGCACTAAATTTCACAGTGACCTCTGTCAGTTTATGTTTCAGTACGATATCCAGGATATTGTTACCAGCAGTTACTGTTTGAACAATTTCAACAGCCAATGGATCCCTATCCGCCCCAGTTACCGCAGGCTTACCATAGGCCGACACAACAAACTTATAACGCCCCGGTGCAAGATCAAACTTGGTATTTGCTCCAGCCTTACCCTCAACCGCTTTCTCTAACGTCGTACTACCTTCTTTATAGATATAGATTGTATAATCACCGTTAAAAGCTACTATTTGCCCCGGTCCCGTTGGTGTTGTTACCGCTTTGCTTGCTGTCGCACGCAAGCTTGGTACATTGGAAGCAGTTAGCTCCGACAACGTTCCCCTTACGACCAGACCATCGCCAAATGGCACTTCTACATGCTGCACTGTGTTTGCAGCAGTCGTTTTTGTGTGAGCAGCAGCACGCGCTACCGGCCCCGAACCCTCTTCTTGCGCCGATCCCGCTTCTGATCCAATGCCACTCATTTTCACAGTTACTGTTGCCGCCCCTGTTAGAGATTCAACTTCTCCCCCGTCTTTCTGACAAGAAGAGAAAAGAACTGTGATTGCCACAAAGAATGTGAATAAAGTTTTAATATTATATTGTTTCATAACTAACTATTTCGTGTTTAAAATTATATTATAGTACTAATCAAAACTCACACCGTGAGATTGTGTTTCAGTTTCACCCCATTGTTGATTCACTGAAGAATCTACAGACCCCCCTCCTGAACCCGCAGCGATACCTTGTTCCAATTCTACAATTTGCATGTTTACACGTGGAGATTCATAAGCTAATCGACCATTTAGGTGAGCCAAGTTTTCTTTGTTCGTTTTCATTTCTTATATTTTTAAAATATTGTAAAGCGTTGCAATCTTAGTGTAATTAATACACCTTAATAAAAAAGACCATATATATTTAATATAAAGACTTTTAACACATAATAATATGACAACTCTCTATTAAAAAGCCTAGCAAAATTAGCGAATTCCTGGACTAGCGACGAGTATTTTGCCCGATGTTTGTTTTCCTGTAGCTAAGCCACTACAAGAGGGTTTGAAATTGACATTTCACACAACATTCAGATGAAAAACGAGATAAAAAAGTGATTAAAGGATGTTAGTATAAAACTTCTTTGGGCAATTGAAACCCTTCATTCATGATTATCATTTAAACTTTCAAGGCTAACTCCGGAAAGTTAATTGTCTAAACAATTTACCTACAAAGAAATAACAAGCTTTATGTCTTTTTAATATAAAATAAACACCTATAGAAATTACTTTTTTTTATTAGAAAATAGATGAGGAACATTTTTTCAAAGTAACCAGAAAAACAACACAATTTATACCTAAATTAATTTTGCAACACATAGATTTCCTAACCAAAAATATTTGATGGGTTTTCAAGAAATCTAGCTAACCGATAATCAAACAAAAGAGAAAACTGTAAATAAGAGGATGAATAAATTGATCATCATCTTATATATACCTAATATTGAATAAAACTATATGAATAAAACGGGATCACTTTTCACTATATAATGAACAACAACTAAAATCAAGAAAAAGTTCCGAAATACCCGACGACTAATAACTGTTCAAACATATTAATTTAAAAATTATAAATTCACAAACTAAAATATTTCAAGTCCATCGAAACAAAACATAAATTAATTTGTTTCCCTATCGGAACTCGAATTGTTAAATGCAAAAGCAGGCGATAAGCTTATTTTTCATATCAAAATGCGGGTAAATAGTATAATAAAAGAGTTATATAAAACAAAAAGAAATTGACTTTTCCATCTTGTGAAAAATTATCAAAAGAAAATTTTTAACATTTTTTTTTGCACAAGTTGATATTTAGTCGTAATATTACAATTCAAACTAGGAAAAGTGTTGTGAGCCGTATATACTAGATGTACAATACAATATAGATTTAAGTAGTAAAACAAAGAATAAATTACATACGATTCAATTGACAAACCACGTATTTGTTGTTCACGTCGGCAAATGCAATGTACAGAGGATTATTATGTAGTTATATCAAATATTGAGTTATTAAATTGTCCATTAAATTTAAACCCGCGCTGTAATAGCGCGGAATTATCCAAATAATATTATCATGAATAAGAACGCAAAAAAAATGTACGTTGCTCCTTCCATCACGGAGCACGTAGTAGAACTGGAGCAAGGGATTGCTGCTGGTTCGGGAGGTAATGTTCAACAGGGAGCTGAGCCAACCATTAATGACCGGACTAATGAAACACAAGGAAACTACGGAGATTTCTAACACAAAACGCACAGATTCAAGAAATTATGAAAACACAGAATAAAATTTCAGTGAGCAAGTTGGCGTTGTTGGCTTTTCTCGCTACCGGCAGCTTAGTTGTCACGAGTTGTAATAAAGAAAAAACTGTCATGGAACAGGACAGTGAGGTTGGGGAAGGCACACGTGTTGTTGTACGTGTTGCAGGAATCAACAATAGCGATAATGGTGAAGTAAAAACTAAAGGATCAACAAAAACATCATCTACTTCCAATTTTAAAAAAGTTGACGATCCACAAAATACAGGTTTCGATGCATTTGTAGGCGTAGACAATAATGTAATACCAGAAAGTGCAATTGGCATTTCAAAAAGAGGAATCTCATCCTCTGGTAGTACAAAAGCTGAAGTGATAACACAAAGCGCAACATATAAGCTGTTTCTTTATAAAAAAGTTGGCACAAATTTAGTTGCGGCAGGGTCTCAACAGTTTTCAACAACAGCTGCAGGATCATTGGCAGTTGAAAAAGGACAAGAGTACGAATGGTACGCATTATCCTATAACAATACAGAGAATCTAGACGAGACTCCAGACGGAACTGATCTTATCCAGCTTGATGGCAATAAAGATGTACTTTATGCCAAAGGTTCATTCACAGTTCCAAATACAGCAGGAAATGTAGCCGTCCCATTAAACATTACATTTGACCATAAGTTTGCACGTATCGCGATTGAGTTAAATACAATGGGAATGTTCGGTCCTATTCAAACTGGAACTAACAAAACAACAGTCGCTGTTTCCGGATTGATTCCACAAACGGCTAAAATTAATCTAAAAACAGGTGCATTAGTTGGGCATTCTAATACAACTGCCCCTTTGAACGATATCACGACTTACGTTGATGCAAATGGATTCGGTGACAAAAGGGTTGCTTATGTTTATACAGCTAGTACCGCTGCTCACAACGTTACTGTAAATGTTACGAATTTGACCATCAAGTTAGACAACAACCAAGATCGTACATTCACAGGAGCACGTCCGTTTAACTTTACTTTCACCCCTGGTCCCAATAAAAATCTTCGTGTTTTAGTTGCGGCAATGGAGTCACCATTGGTACGTGATGGGGTAAGCTGGGCCCGTTCAAATCTGTATTACAATGGACCGGACAATCCTACAGCAGCAACGATGACGCACAACCCATATCGTTTCTTCCATACCAATCCATTAACATCGGCAGATGTGAATGACCCTATGACAAAAGCCTCTTTCTTTGCGTTCAAAGCACATCTACCACGTACATTCGCGGTAGCGAGTGATGCTTTACAAAAAGACCCATGTGCATTGGTATTTCCTGCAAATCGTTGGAAAACACCTTCAGAAGCTGACTTAGGAACATTGACAAATACTTCGGGCTTATTGGGTAATGTTCTAGGTGGTCTCACCTCAGGATTAGGTCTAACAGCAACACCTTATGCGAGTTTTTCAGATGGACAATACATCGAATATGACATTGCAGGATTGTTTAACCCAAAACCCACTACTGGGCAAAACGCTGCTTATGGAACTAATTCATCAGGTCTTAATAACCTACGTTTCCCTTATAATGGAACAATGGTTAATTTGGCTGCCGTAAACTCACTGATCACTCTAAATTTGGGAAGCACACATGGAAGCAATGCCGCGTTTTGGTCTAGCCAAGGTATCGAAGATACTGTTATCGGTGGTGTATTAGGCAGTGGTGACCTTCTAGACCTTGGAGCTTGGAGCTGGGCCGGACGTAATGCTGCAATTCTTGGCTTATTTCAATCACCATTCACTTCAAAAAGTGCGGGTGTACTTAACATTGGCTTGCTAGGCCCAGTCAATGTTATTCAATCTCCATTTATGAATGTTCGTTGTGTACGCAATAGCGCTTGGAATCCAAATGCTACTGGATACGCCCCAGAACCAAATCTCAGCAATCTTTAAGATTAATACAAGGAAAATTATCTGACAAAGATCAGTATCAATTTTTAACATATAAGAGCTACTCGAATGAGTAGCTCTTTTTACTTTTTCTTTTGATTCCGTACTGCCTCTAAATTGCCCAAAGCTACTCCCTGATTGACCTCAATCCCCCACAGATCCTTGTTGTCCAAATTCCAAATAAGATCATGTTATCACAGCTTGGCATAACGTAGAAAAAACAACATGAAATTTGTATCAAATAACATGCTTATTATTTTTCATAGGTTATATGATGACTCTGCAAAGACCGTTTAAACTGAGAGTCACTGTTCAAAAACACCTCAAACGCGGTATTTCATCCTGTATTCTATCTCCTTATTTTTGATAAAATATATTAACGTAATTTTATTATCCAACAACTATGAAAGAAGTATTACCTTATTAACCTATTTTAGTTTAGCTTATTTTACTGCAAGTGCGCAGTCCAAGCTTGGAAAAAAATATCTAAACATTGGCTATGTTTCAACAACATCTTAAAGCCATCGATGACACTGATGGTGAATCAAAAATCAAAAGCAAATTTGGTGCATCACTTAACAGTGGCCGTACATTCTTCCTCAACCAAGAACCTATTGTGATTGCTTGCCCCCTAACACTGAACACGTCAGAGCAAAAGGAACTGCTGAATTGTTATCCGTTGTGAATCTTGCAGGTCTCAATGTAGTAAGCTCTACTCTTAAAAATGTTCGTTGCGTGCACGCGTTGTAAACAGCTTCAACATCTGAATGAGCCCGATGAACTACCTAAGTATTTGGATAAAAGAATTTTCTCCCGTATCTTCGAAATAGGAGAACTGGCAAAATTAACGTCAGAGGAGAAGATGTCATATATATCCAGCTTAGAACAGAAACGTATCTACAACGCAACCGTAGCACACGCCGAAAAAAAAGGCATTGAAAAAGGTAAAATCGAAGGCAAGATTGAAATGCTTAGGGAACTAGGTTTTACTGCTGCTGAAATCTGCCAAAAGTTCGATTTTCCCAAACCTGAGGTCGAGAAATATTTCAAAAACGCATAAGAGGTCTCCTTAAATTATCGGATACCACCCCTTGATGAAGCGCTTTCTCCGCGAAAATCAAGAAACTGTAGTAACGTAATTTTTTAAAGTTTATAAATAATTATTGTTGGCCATCTCCTTTCGGAAATGGCTTTTTATTTGCAAAAAAAGCAGTGTATAGACAAGCAATCTCCGATGGTCATAAACGAAATCGGCGCTAAGGATTTTGATATGCTGAGCTTAATCCCTTCCTATATTCTCCCTGTATGCACAAAAAATACCTCAAACGCGGTATTTCATCCTGTATTCTATCTCCTTATTTTTGATAAAATATATTAACGCAACTTTATTATCCAACAACTATGAAAAAAGTATTACTCTTATTAACCTGTTTTAGTTTAGCTTATTTTACAGCAAGTGCGCAGTCTAAGCCTGGAAAGAAATATCTAAACATTGGCTATGTTTCACAACATCTTAAAGCCATCGATGACACTGATGGTGAATCAAAAATCAAAAGCAAATTTGGTGCATCACTTAGCAGTGGCCGTACATTCTTCCTCAACCAAGAACCTATTGCCAAGGTGCTCTATTTTGGGATTGACTGGACCTATCTTGATTTAAATTATGCGCAGTTTAAACAAACCGAGACCTATTCTGTTGAAGACGGAAATGGGGGAATAATTACCGAGACGGACAACCATGTCACCCATAAAGGTGAAATTGGTATGCAAGTAGGCCCATCCGTTCACGTGGGATTGACAGACGGATTTACCTTGTCAGGCCATGTTCGCTACGCACCTTCTTACTCCCTACTATATGCTGATGAAGAATTTTCGGGAGGTTTTGGCAACTTTTTCACCACAGGGCTAACTGCCAATTACGGTGCATTTGGACTGGGTTTTGAAACGCGTTGGGGGTCCTCCAAACATAGTTTTAATATAGATATTGAAGAGTTGGCAGAACAAGAAGTAACCGTAAAAGAGAAAATAAAACTGAGCGGTACCCGCGTATTTTTGGCTTTTAGATTTTAACCCCTCTTCAAAGATACAGATAGTAACAGGCATAACACTATTTCATAAACTTTATAAAAATCAAACATGATGAAAACATTGAACTTAACACACAAAACACATTTCCTATGGATGGCAATGTGCTTTTTCCTACTGGTATTTACAGGATGTAGTAAAGACGATGATGTATTAGATGATACTGGAAAAACCGAGCAAGCTATTCTGGGCAAATGGAACTTGGAAAAATATGTCAGCCAAGAAACTCCTGGAAAAACGGAGACCCACCAAGGCAAAAGTGGCGAATGGGCTGAATTTAAAAAAGATGGGACAGGATCCCAACGATGGGCCGAAGATAATGGTGAATTCGATATAGAACCCTTTACCTGGAAAGTAAAGGACGGCAAACTAATATTTGATGAAGAGGACGACGAAGATGATCAGTTTGCCATTATCAAGCTTACAGATAAAGAACTGGTATTCCAAGCGCAAGGAACATACAACAACGACAAACAGACTATCAAATGGGTTGAAACCTACTATCTAAAAAAATAACGTTTTCACCTCCAAATACGCTGGCGGCCTCCATAGGGAGGCTGCCTTTTTTAGTTTATCCCGAGCCGACACGAAGACCTCATTATCGCTGAGCATAAACTGTTGTCATGCGCCTATCTTATTTGGCATTTTACCTTTATTTTTAATCTGTCTTAGCCGTGCCGTGAAAAACGTCGATACATAGCCAGTATCGCCCTACATGCTATTTTGCTTTTTAGATAAGATATCATAATTAACCAAATGGAAAGATGAAAAAACAACCACATTTACTTGCCAAGCTTTGGGAAAGCTATCCAGATGCCATTGCCAGTCAATACTCGATTCCCGAAAATGTTCTTATTGCTCAATACCTCGCCGAAATGCTGGCCATTGGTCCCTTCTATTATTATATCATCAATATCGGAGACTATAGCATTTTTCATGTTCATAAAAACTTGCTTACCTTACATGGTACGACCACTTATCCTACGACTGTAAAAGATATCATCGATTATATCCATCCCGATGATATCGACTTTGTCTTTGAAGCCGAGAAGGCCACTTTATTAACAATGCAGGAGATAGGGTTTGGGAAAGGGATATTGTATCGGACATCTTATTGTTTTCGTATGAAAACCGCTGACAGCTCCTATCACCTCTTTCATCACCAAAGGCATCCATTTAAGTCAGGATCAAGAAGGACGTTTTACCACAACATAAATATTTATACAGGTATATCCCATTTATCAACAAAAAACAATTATATTGCCACTGTCATCGGCTTTAATGGACGTAGTGACTGTCACCAAATTGATTTATCTAACCAACCAACAAAGAATAAGATCAGTTGCTTATTAACCAAGCGCGAACTTGAATTTCTGCCTTATATTGCACAGGGACTGTCGAGTGCCGAAATCGCCCAAAAACTTGAAATATCACAATTAACAGTTCGTGTGCATCGAAAAAATATACTACGTAAGACCAATACACGGAATAGTACATCTCTGATCAAACGCTGTATGGAACTCGATCTCCTTCTTTATGCCCATATTGTCGATGTAGGTTTTGTCAGCTTATTATGCTCAATATCTTTTCTAAGGAAGCCCTAATCGTATTGTTAAACCTTTCTGTACTCCGTTATAAACCGGCGTAAAACAGATATTTTTAGTTTTCATTCTAATTTTCTGCTGTATCAATGGAAACAACAGGTAGGTAAGTTTGACGCTAGCAATTCCGATACCCGCCCCCATAACAATATCGGAAAACCAATGCCGGTTGTTATACATCCTAAAAAAACCTGTACCAGCAGCTAATGCATAGCCCGAGATGCCGTACCATATGGATTGATCTTTGTACTCTTGCCATAATAGTTCGGCTCCAACAAAAGCGGTTGCGGTATGACCCGAGGGGAAAGAATTTGATGCAGACATATCCGGGCGATGTACAGTAATGGAATTTTTCATCATATTGACGGTTACCCCCATTAATAAATAAGCTGCTGTACCATAGATCAAGCGATTTCCAAAACTGTTTTTTGCTTTAATACCGATCAAATCCAAACCCATAAAAGCGGCCGCTGGAAGATATTGTGCGATATCATCAACTTTTCGTTTCGGTCCTACATTTTTTTGCAAATTGGATTTCAACACTCGGTCAAAACCATGCATCAGATTATTATTTATACGAACGACACCATAGGTCATCATCAGCGCAGGTTCGTAAAATTCTTTTACGTCTATCGAACCGGATACCACCGTATCTATAAGCGGAGTCTCAGAAAAGACAGCATTATCCTCCCCTGCAAAAAGCTGACTAGTCTGCAACAAGACTGCTGCTTCATTCGCAAAAAGTAAGGAACAAAAAAAACACTTGACAACAATTAAATAACACTTGGCCCTACCTTTCATCAATACATATTTCATAGGATATACGACCCTAAAAATATTTAACATCCAAAACACGTGCAATACCGCATTTGAGGTATTTTATAGCTATTTCGAATGCAGGGTATCGAGGAATAAACTTATTCAGGTTTCAACGCGGATGCTAGCTTTGTATCCAGCGCTCCCTTATGCAACATTAACGTGATGGTTTTATAGTTAACAAATTCTTTGGTGACATACATATAGCCTTTAAAATCATTGGCCTTACCCCAGGAATTTTTAACAAGATAGTATTCTTTTCCATGCTGATCTTTGGCTAGTCCCACAATATGCATCGCGTGATCATCGGTGGTAGCCCAGTTGTCGAAAGCTTGTTGTCTTTCTTCGGCCGTGATCTTCTTCTCAGGCATTGGCTTTACAAACATTTTCTTTTTTTCCTCATTAGACATGTTGTTAAAGGACTTTTCAGGAACATAGGCTATACCATACTGCCAGGAGAATCCTTTTTCAGAAACATCCGTCGTCCATCCGACAGTAAAGCCCCGTTGTAATGCTGTATCAATAATACGTGTTAGATCCGGCATAGGTACATTATAAAACCGATCAAAGGACCAGTTATCGGGAACCAGCAACACGAAAGGCTTATAATAAGGTTGATCTGTTACAGAAGCGAAACCAATGTAATCGTCCGGATTAATCCCAATCACCTGATCTGCAAATGTACGCGCTGTATAGGTTTTCCCTTGATAGCCGAATTTTTCGGGCATCTCTCCAAGATGGGCATCCAGCGTGGCGCTATAGGCTTTCTCCCAGTTTGGTGTCAAGGGCTTACTTTTGACCAATACTTTGAGCATTCCATTTAGTAGTGGAGTCATCTCCCTGAAATCATTGTAGGTATGATGACCACGCAGTCCAGCATAGGCAGATCTAGGCATTGCGCCATATTTACGGAATACATTCAATACGTCATGTAGTTGCCCGCCTTCACCCATTGTCAGGCCACCATGAAGGCGTACAAAATTATGCGCCTTATCCATATAAGCCTGTCGCGCGGTAAAGACCTGAGAAATTTCAACAGGTTCTTTTCCCATGCGGATCATCTCCGACTCCAAAAATGAATTACCTGTATAAGACCAACAGGTATTTGATACACCTTGTTGTTTGACCGAAGTGCATCCCAGGTTGATGACATCGGTAAATACATATTCCGTTTTGATTCGCTTGTATTTATTTTTATTGAGCATCTTCCTGCCGTACTTAACGGACAATGCGGCAATAACAAGGACAAGAATACCAATGATTATCTTTTTGTATCTTTTCATATTCACACGACTAGCGTCCCCCACAGATGATTGCTGTAAAACGCGGAAACCATTGCTTTAAAAAGCTATAGCTCAGTAACCCCAATACTATGATCAGTATAGGTGCAAACAGGTATAAAAACAGCAACATCAGATCAGACTGAGGCCGGACTAATTTAAACAAAAATTTGATTACAAATACCAACGGTATACGATGATAGGCAAAAATAAAAAAAGCCGCATTGGTCAACAAGCGGCTAACATGCCATTTACCTTTTTGAATGCATTCTGCCGTAAGTGACACGGCAAGTACAAGCCCCAGACATACGCTCACACAATACACATAATCCCACCATTTACTGTCGATAGTATAAAAAATGACAAAGATCAATAGCAAATAGAGCAGCACAACAACAGGCAACAATGGTTTCATCATGCTGACAAAATTCTTACGGAAAACACCAAAATAGGCTCCTGCAGCAAAGAAAAAGAAAGAAACCGTACTCAGTCCCGGCCAATAAAAATAGGGATTGAAAAACCAAATCAAACCCAATATGACCACTGCATATGCCTTCAATTTTTTAATCAGAAAATAAACCAGTGGCGACAGCAACACCAGCACCATCAGATCCCGAATAAACCAAAATGGCGAGTTGATCGGCAAGGTTTTCTTCAAGTGTGGATTCACCTGCGAAGTATCCCAAAAGGACCAGAGCCAATCGAGGAAACTATAATCTGTTATTAATTTGTTCCTACCAGAAACCAAACTTCCCGATAAAAATGTTTGCGCGAGCATAAGGAATAAGATGACCAACAGGTTCCAGAAAACATAAGGAATCAAAAGTGACCGAACACGGTTTTTTAATTTTTGAAGGTAAATTTCCATGGAAAAACCGGCTGTTTTATAGAAAAACAAAAAACCGGCAAAAAAAAAGAAAAGCGGTACACGTGCATTGAAGATAATCTTTGAAACTAAGATAAAGAAATGGTAGAATAGGGGATAATTTTCAACAGTAGTCTGCTTTACACCTGTCATCACAATATCTGAAAAATCGGTGTGGATAAATACCACCCCCACAATCAAAGGAAAACGTAAAAAATCTATCGTCTTTGATTGTAGTTCATCAGCAGACATTTTATAAAGATAATCTTTATCCATTCGTTAGATTTACAACATTGCTTAGCAGCCGTTAAATTACACATTTCCAAATAAATATCCATTATATTGTTTATTAGCCCCTAAGCTGACTACATCATGTCAGCTTAGGGGCTAATAACAAAGGCGCCAATCAAATGAGCAAACTATTCCCGGTTGTCGCTTTCCTCTTTGCGGCCTTCGACGATCAGCTCATTCACCTCCGCCATTTCACCTTGTTCGAGGTGCTCGATATCTTCGGCCTGTTCGTCTGAATAACGGTCAATGAAAAAAGTACAGCCCATGGGAAAATGATCCGATCCCACCGAAGGATAAATAAACAATTTATCTATAAACACATTGGGGCTGTGAAACAACAAATCCAAGGGGACCCGAAAAAACCAGTAATTAGCATGGAAAGTTGATAAGATGCCACGTCCAATCCTCGCGTCGATCAACTTGCTGGTTTTCTTAAACAGTACTGAGGATCTGGCCCAGGCCACATTGTTAAAATCACCTGTAACCACCACAGGCATTTTATAATCGCGCACCCTTTTTGCCACACTGAGCAGATCACCATCCCGTTCTTTGGAATTCTCCTCTTCCGTAGGACTTGGTGGTGGTGGATGTACGGCAAAAAAGATAAAACGGTGGCCATCCTCTGTTTCCAATTCGGCTTCGATACTTGGAATATCATCCGCAACAAAATAGTGGATCTGACTTTTATTGACTTTCAGCTTGGTATAAAAATGCATACCATAGGTATTGTCCAGCGTAACCTTGACAACATTCGGATAGTCTGATTCCAATACCCTTAAAGCCTTTTCCCACACCCCATCACTTTCCATTGTCAGGAAGATCTTGGGTTGTTCTTTCCGAATCAAATCGACAAAACGCTCATGTTCTTTATTGAACTGCAACACATTACAAGAAATAATTTTAATGCTATCTGAGGCCTCTTTTCCTTTTTCGTATTTTTCCTTCCGCCAAAATTTGGTATAACGCACGAGGATAAATACATGATAGCCGATCAGCAATGCCTGCCCGATCTGGAGACTCCATATCCAGGGCGATTCCGCCACGAGATAAAATCCCCAGGCCAGCACTGGCACCTGAAAGACCAGCAGCTGTAATTTCACAAACTCCGCCACACGAAAAACCCAGTGTTGGCAGCGGATAAAAGGCAGCATACTAAGGCCGATTAAAAGCCCCGATAAAACAAGAAATAAAATCTGCATATTGATTTCAACATTACTTCACAAAGATATTGCTTAAGTGAGACATTCTCCTATCTCCTACTCAACAGAAAGATCCTACCATAAAAAGATGATCCATATTTTTTGTTCGGCCAACCATGTTACAATTTATCTATCGCAGCATACCCTGTTACTATCCATATAACTATTGGGACCAACGAACGTTTATTTTATTTTAAGAAAATAAGCATTTCAGTTCTCAAATGGGTGGAATGAAAACGTAAAATTTAGACTTACAAGGATCTTTGGTATATTTTTTGAGTCAACCCAGTTTATTGAACAATCAGCACTAAATAGGGGGACTATCACCTGCAATGAATACTATTAACTAGACAAAATCCGTTTTATACAGATGAATTCTACAAAAAATAGCGTTATCCAAAAAAATTAAACCAACAACATAAATAATTACAATGAGCAAGAAAAAAGACAATTCAAGATGGCTGAATGTGGCCATATCCTGGGGTGCAAGTATCGTGATCATCGGGGTACTATTCAAGATCCTCCACATTGGTGGCAGTACCGCCAACTATATGATTGGTATTGGACTTGGCGTTGAAGCCCTCCTTTTCTTTCTGATGGGTTTCAATCCCCCAGCGCCAGAACCAGACTGGAGCCGTGTCTATCCTGAATTGGACGAAAATTTTAATGGCGAATTGCCCGTCCGTGGCAAAACTGTCATGGCGCAGCCTGCGGATCCATCGGCAACAGCCGCATTGGACAAAATGTTTGCAGATGCTAATATTGAGCCGGCAAGTATCGAAAATCTGGGTCGTGGATTGCGCGATTTCAGTGAAAAAGTATCCGCCATCAATAAACTATCTGATGTTTCACTGGCAACAGAGGAATTTACACAGAAACTCCGGACAGCAACTTCAAAATTTGACAACCTGAGTACTGCTTTTGAAAAAGCTTCGGAAAACCTTGTGGCGATGTCCAATACTTCAGGTGATACAGCAAATTACCACGATCAGGTCAAAAACCTGACGACCAATCTAGGTCAGCTGAACGCCATGTACGAACGTGAACTTCGTGATTCCGCATCACATCTACAGTCCATGAATAAGTTTTATGAGAACTTAAGCTATACCATGCAAAACTTCAATGAATCGCTGGATGACTCCAAAGCTTTTAAAGAAGAAGTGGGCAAACTGGCGAAAAATCTGAATGCATTAAATGCCATTTACGGCAATATGCTCAGTGCTATGAACCAGCCACGTGTATAATTTATCCTTGTATTACTTAAATTAAAAAAAATGGCATTAGGAAGAGAAACGCCAAGGCAGCGGATGATCGGCATCCTCTATCTGGTCTTGCTTGCTTTATTGGCTCTCAATGTACCGGATTCCATCCTGGACGCATTCAAAAATATCAACAATAGTCTCGAGACATCCAAGTCAAATGTCAATACAGCTGTACAACAGCTGTTTGCTGCATTTGAAAATACCAAGTTAAAAGAAGAACCGGCACGTGCCAAACCTATTTACGATAAAGCGAAAAAGGCACAGGCCATTATTGGCGAACTTGATAAATACATTCTATCCCTGAAAGAAGAATTTGTCAAACAGGGCGGAGGTTACGATGAAGAAAAAGGAGATCTTGTCAAACGGGAAAATGAGGATATCTCACCCAATCTGATGATCAACGAGAAAAAAGGAACCCTCCTCAAGGATAAGATCAATGACACCCGTGCCAAATTATTGGCATTGCTGACACCGGAGGAGCAAAAAATGGTTTCCTTTTCGCTGGAAGCCAAGAATCCAGAGAAGTCTGTTAATGGCAAAAAATCATGGGAAGAAATCAATTTTGGCAGTGGCACACCGCTTACAGCAGCAATGACCATTCTGACGAAAATCCAGACGGATGCACAAAATGCGGAGTCTGATGTCGTTAAGATTATCTTAGGTAAAATGGATCAGGCAGTGGTCAATCTGGATAAGTTTGCCGCAGTAGCTGTTGCACCGACCTCCTATCTGGTACAGGGCCAACCCTACAAAGCGGAAGTATTTCTGACTGCTTCAGATTCCAAATCCGAACCGGCAATTTCTGTCAATGGTTCGTCCCTACAGATTGTAGATGGCAAAGGTGTTTACTCAGCACCGACCAATCGGGAGGGTATTTTTAGCTGGACCGGAGTAATTAAAGTTAAACAGACCGATGGTTCCTATAAGGAATACCGTACACCACAGCAGACCTACCAGGTCGCACGACCTTCAGCGGTAGTATCTCCTGATAAAATGAATGTGTTGTATATCGGTGTTAATAATCCGATATCTGTTTCTGCTCCGGGTACGCCTACCGATAAAGTTCGGGTGAGCATGAGCGGTGGCAGCATATCCAGCGCAGGTGGCGGGAAATATAATGTACGGGTAAGTTCACCAGGTACAGCCCATATCTCCGTCTCGGCCGAAGTCGCTCCCGGTAAAACACAGACGTTGAGTTCAACGGAATTCCGTGTCAAAAGAATCCCAGACCCGATCGCCAAGTTTGCCGGAAAAACCGGTGGTTCAATGGCAACAGTAGCGCTGAAGGCTCAGAATGCGCTATTTGCTAAGCTGGACAACTTTGACTTTGATGCCTCCTTCAAGGTAACCAAGTTCACGATGATCCTGGCTAAACCACGGGCTGATGCTATTGTCCTTTCCACTTCGGGAGGTCAATTGAGCTCAAGCATGTCATCAGCCTTAAATGGTATTGTTCCGGGTACCCGCGTAATCTTTGATAATATCGTTGCTGTAGGCCCTGACGGGACCTCCAGACAGCTTAATGCAGTCGCATTGACCGCAAATTAGAAAAAATCACCCCTACATTTATAAATGAGGCCATTCTCCTTTAATGGAGGAGGCCTTTTTTTCGAAAAATCCTCTCCTATCGATATAACCGAATTCAGTGCCCTCAGGCCGAAATACATTTTTGGAATTATACCCTCCAAATAGTTCCTTTTGAAACTGGTTTAGCATTATTAAAATTGGTAAGCCCTGTTTTTTTATGAAAAACAGCTTACCATAAAACTTTGATTATAAAAACCTTACCCTTATATTAATTATGTCGATTAAAGGAAAACCAACTTTTAACTAAGCAGCTTAATTTATTAGGGTGTTTTATTCCTAAAAAGCTATAAAAGGACCGACGTCATCTACGTCAAAAACAGATTTTTTCGTAATATATTTAGTGTATAAAAGGCACTCCGCTCGTGTCACTTGATGAAAAGGGAGTTTTTTATTTAAGAACACAACAGCTTAAAATGAAAAAAGCCATTTCCTAACAAAAATGGCTTCAATATTATTTATGAATTTTAAAAGTACTTGATTAAAGTTTTTCGATCTCCTCAACAGAAAGACCTGTTTCTTTAGCAATATCAGCGATAGGTAAACCCATTTTCTTAAACTCCAATGCAATGGCAATGGCTTCTTCCCGCTTACCTTTCTCTATGCCTTTCTGAATTCCTTTTTCTCGCTCTTGTCTTTCTATTGTTTCAATTACTCCCATTTCAAAATTACAGCTCTTATGCTCCTTTGAAATACTTCTCGACCTCGGTCTTGGTCAAACCAAGTTTTTGACAAACCTCAACAATAGTAAAACCTAGCTCCCTAAGCATTTCAATTTTACCTTCAATTTTACCTTTCTGAATTCCTTCTTTTTCAGCTTTATCTAATAAATATTCCTGAGTGCCCATAGTATCGCTCCTTCCTATTTTTGTTTTTATTTCTTCTTCAAATATACTCAAAACTTCCTCATTATCAAAACTTACGTAGTAAGTTAGAAAATCATATAGCCCTTGTCGGGTATCCTTATCCATATCTCGTTTCATCATCTCATCATAGAGATCATGCTTAATTACTTTCAACCCTTCATCGCTTACTTTCTTATTTACAATAGCCAAAAGAGCCGTAAGAGCAATCACTGAAAATGGGTTCTCATTAGACCGCAACATCGATTCTTCCTGATCTAGGATCTTATAACTATTAAAATCGTAGCGCAATGACGTTCCCATAAATTTTTGGCTATATACCACGGGCCGATAGTTTTTATTTTCATCAGCCAAGATGGCAATTGCTGTAATAGGAACTTTGTACCGATCCCATATCCGATAAAAATAACGAAACATACGCTCGGCTAAATCACCCATACCCTTACTGCTCTGTATCTCCACATGGCAAAGCACAAACTGTTCGCTGCCATCCTTTAAAAAGACCTTTACAAGCTTATCGACATAACGGACTCCCTTACTGCTGCTTTCTGGCGGAAATAAACTTTCAAACTCCTTATCAAGATAATCAAAGGGCCTGCTCAAATCAAAAACAGCATCTGCTTCCGGAAAGATAAATCTTAAAAAATGTGAGAAAGTTTGCTCTAAGATAGATTTCCACAAAGGATCATCTACACGCCTTGATCTTTGACTCATAATTATTTATCAAATGGTTAATACCTTAAAGATAAGCATTTCAATTACAAAAATATGACATCCTATCCTCCTCCGTTAATTTACCTATTTCTCCTACCTCAAAGATTTTTTTGAAGACCAAATATCCTTTTATCCAAAAATGATGGCAATTTATCCATGGTAATCAAGTGTTTAAGTACATACAGCCATTGATCCATTACTGTTTCTAATTCTGCTGGCTTTTTATTAAACATAGGCAATGAAACCAATTTATACCCCAGCTTGTCATAGAAGATTTCATGTGTATCCTTATCACATAGTGCTACGTCATAAAATAGGGTCGATCGGTATTGCGTAACGGGAAAACACTGCCATCGGCAATCAATATGCTGTAACATTCGGACTTTGGAATCCCAACGACGGGACGAAAAGCATTTGTAATCAATTAGTCTAAAGCCTAATTAAATATAGTTACTCTATTCTCTATCCAATCTTTATAGGCGGATTTATTTTGTTCATTCAAGTAAGAAATATCAATCAATTGTAAAGCTTTTGATTGCCAAACTATTATTCTTTTATAAATGAATTTCATTTGCTTTTCATTCAGGCCTAAAACCGCTCCCAGACGATCAAAATACCCCTTATTGAAATTCATCTTCTTTCCCCCAAACAACAAAGCCGTATCTTCTTTATCATTTGGCAAGATAATTTTCACATTCAAAAGATCATATGCCGGCGAGAATACCCAACCTAAGGAGGGAGCTTTTAGCATCGAAAAGTTTTTGAGATGCATATCATTATTACCAATAATAAAATTAAACACTGCTAATTCAAAAAAACGAAGTTTATCCAATAAAATATTAGTAGACAACTCGCCTATTTTCTTTCCCACCATTTCCATAGTACCTTTATACTTATGTTCAAGCTCCAATATTTGTAAAAAATCGATCATATGATTTTTAGAATGGTCTGCGTTCCGATCTACGCGTTTTGTGATATAACACAGTTCACCAGTAACTAGTCGAATCATTGAAGAGGGGATGGTATCTATCTTAAACAGCTCGGCCAACTTCATAGATAGATGCTCATTCTCAGGCATCTGGCTATATAACACATTTTGTGGCTTCAATATATATTGCCCTTGGAATGCATCCATTATTGTTAATCTTCCTTGATCTCCTTCTTCTAGAAGGTCCTTAATCCAGCCTAATGATAATTTAGGTTGTACTCCTGGGACTGTTACTGAATTTTCTACAGCTTCTTTTGCCAGAATTTCCATTTCATCCAACCGATATGGCAGAACAGGAGCCTCCTCTGTCCCAAAAAATAATTTGGAACATTTGGGATGAAAATCTTTTGATCCGTCATCCAAATTTTTATAACAATATAAACATCTATCCATTTTGATTCTATTCTATAGGATGAACAGATACAGCACCTATACTATTTTGACAGCAAGCCAATAACAGCCCCATTCGATCGTGTTGATTTAACTTCCAACTTTCAGAAGCTATACTCAATAACCAACCTTCAGGGATCAGACCATCGAAAAATGGAAATAAATTCGTACTATGATATGACTGTGGCCTTACCGGCATATTAAATGTTATGAATTGTTCAGGAAAATTTTGAATGTACTGCTCCTGATATCGAAAAATATAGAATCCTTCATTGGTTTCGGTGATCATCCCTGCAACAGTATTATTATATTTAACGACTCCCTGTCTCATAATCTTTAACATTAACTGGCCCTAAAACATGTCCAAAAAGTATCAAAACCCTATTTACCTTAGTAAGATTTAAATTTTCCTTGCCTTGCTCAATCTTGCGAATAACTGTCAATGCCACTCCTGCATTTTCGGCAAGATCTTCTTGTGTTAAGCCCAATTGCTTTCTTTTTGACTTTATAAAGTCTGCTATTGTACTCATATCTATATGCGTTTACATATAAAATTAATAAAAAAAACCGATTTATATGCAAAAACATATAAAATAATACATAAAAATTATTTTATATGCAATTACATATATAACATTAAAGATATTACAAGAAATCAGAAATTAACCATCAGATAGGCTATTGAACAATTCGATCAGGAGATGTAAATTTGATACTGTCCAGAGTCAACCGGCAATTCAGGAAGCCCATTCTATAGCGTAGTTCTATTGGGATTAATCATATATGCCATATACAAATATGACAAAACTAACCTTAAAAAAATACGACATATTAAGGTCAACTCCATTTTAGACCTTAAAACTGATCAAATAATAATTGCCTCAATTTTTATAATTAAACGCTTAAATAATTTGCAATACTTTAGCTAATTAAATGTAAGCTAAGTTGATTTTTTATATATTTGATACCAATCGGTAAATCTTTCAGGTTTAAGCAGTATTATGACCAATAAACAACAGTCGAGAAAACAATATCAGGGAGAAAAGAATAATAAAGAGCGGACCATGGGCAAGTTAATTGCTGCCGTTGGTGAAGTTCTCAAAGAAAAAGGTTACCCCGGACTTACCATAGCCAATATTTCAAAGGCAGCGGGTGTTGACCGCAAACTTATTGGTTTATACTTCGGCACGCTGGACAAATTAGTTGAGACCTATATAAGGGGGAAAGACTATTGGTTATCCGCGACCATGAACGCCGTTGAATATTTTGGGAATGCGCCCGAAGTGGGATCAAAAGGTTTTCTGGAATCTCTATTATTAAATCAACTTGAAGATTTTCTGATCAATACGGAAATGCAAAAGATATTGGCCTGGCAGATCTGCGAAAAGTCTCTAATTATGTCTGAGATTTCGCAGGAACGGGAGAAGATGAGCGCCCTTTTCTTCGCCTTTGCAGATAAAGAACTTCAAGGCAAGGATCTCGACCTGAGAGCAGTCGTCACGATTCTTGTTGCAGGTATTTATTATATTGTTCTTCACTCGGCGCATACAAAAAGTACCGTCTGTGAGATCGATATCTCAACTCCAGAAGGGTTAAACAGAATAAAAGCTTCCATTAAGAACATTCTGGGATGGGCGTATAACTCGGTCGAAGAACCCGCCCGATCAACAAAGTCTTAATTTCAGAAATTAATAGGCGGACATATTATAGCTAGTACCCTATGTCCGCCTACATTTCTGTTTATTGGAAAATCTGTCGTCTTCTTTATTCCCTTTCAATGCTATGTTCACTGGCGAATTCGCCGGCTGGACGGTCGGCTAACCTGGCTACGACCTTAAATGCACTATAAATCTGATCGACGGAATATTGATGCTCCACTAAAGTTTCAAAAAACACTTCATTCAGTGTCTTCACCATCCTTGCTATCTGATCGTAGGACTGAAGTACAGTTATCGTAAATCTGATCCCCGAATGATTTTTGGATACAGCGGGAAATACACCGATGTTCAGCAAAAATCCGCGCTTGATCATTTTCTCCATAATAATGTATGCCAGCTCGGCTCTTGATGTACCAACGAAGAATATCCCAGAATCGAAATTCGAAATTAACGGCAGTGCAGTTTCTTTAAATAATGAGTTTGCATATTTTATTCTATTCGCCAATTCTGTTTGCAGTTCAGCGATTTCGTCAGTTAAATGGATCTTTGCGGAAGCCACTGCAGCACCTAAGGTGGCGGGCTGCAATGGGCCGGAGGAGTTGAATGGAGCGCCACAGGCACGCACCCTTCTCGCTATTTCCTCATTTGGAAAAACCAACATACCTCCTCCCGTAGCAAAGGCTTTGGCCATCGATGAGGCTACGATCATTCGATCGTGTATAGCATGATTACTGAGAATATATCCTTTTCCATTTTTTCCTAATATACTCATACTGTGTGCATCGTCTATATACGTATGGAATGAGGGATAGGATGCTAACAAATTAAAGATCTCATCAGCAGGACAGCGGTCCCCAAACATCGAATAAACACCATCAGCGAAATACCAGACCCGGTTATGGCTTTTTTGAAGTATCTCGATACGTTCTTTCAGCAAATCCAAACGATTATGACGAAGGACTTCAAAGTGAATCGGCCAATTTGCCCTAAATACGTTGATACCGCTTAGTACTGAATTGTGAAGTTGCTGATCCGCGATAACAGCATCTCCTGAATCCAAAATCACAGGTATGGCAGACAGATGCGCCAGTGTGGTGGTAGGGGCAACAATGGTAGGAGCTTCAAAAATTTTGCTCATCAAATCTTCCAACTCTCTGTATAAATCGATGGAAACATAGGCTCTCGATTCGGAAAATTGCACACCATATTTTTCTACGGCAGCTATTGCAGCGCGTTTTAAACGTTCATCATGTTCCAGTCCAAGATAGCTACAAGAGGTAAAGTTCACTAATTCTGCGTCATTAATACGGATGAGATTGTCGGTTGTCAGATTACCTTCCTGGATCAAATGAAGAATACCTCTTTTAACGCCTTCAGAAATGCTCTGATCAACCGCGTTCATAAAATTATCGTGGTTCATATCTATGGTTTTTTTTATTAAAGTTATTGATTTCTTACTAAATAGTAGTGCTATTTCTCGTTATTTGACAGTCATAACACCCAATGGATCAAAATAGGGCACAATACGGTCATGGATTTATAATTCATTAAGTAAATAAAAATTCATTTGATAATCAGAAAGCTTTCGTATCTTTAATCAGTAACTTGATTATAAATCTAAAAACAACGAAACATGTTCAAAAGATTATCTTTATTAACTATGCTTGCTTTGGGTATAACGGTAAATTCCTTCGCACAACAGGATTGTCAAGAGATAAAAGTAGTACTAGAAAAAACCAAAGCCGAAAATGAGTACCTAAAAAACTCGTTAAAAATTGGTAAAGCAGTCAAGGAAGTTGATACGGATAATATTCTTTTTAAACTCACAAAAATCGAAGGAGATTCAAAAGCCCAGACTGTTACATGTACCATTGTTCTGACGACCTCAGCTGCGAATTGGTATATTAATTCAGATGTCAGATCAATTATCGATATCGATGGCAACGAATACCGTTTAAAATCATTCACCAATGGCGCTTCCGATTACCTAACAGCTATTCAACTGAATACGGATGTCCCTATAAAATGCACCTATACGTTCGAAGGAATACTTCCGGCCGTGAAAATGATCAAATTATTTAAATTCGGTTATTCGCATTCGGCGGGGGAACCGTACTTTATAGACTTTAAAGATCTTTCCATTGACTGGAAGTAGCCAATTAAGAAAGTCATAAGTATGTGATACGAAAAGCCTTCCATAATCCATTTAGCTTTGTCCACACAGGAGCAGTACGATCCTGTGGTGAAAACTGATGAAAAATAATTGTGTGATCCGGTCCGGACTGACAATAGTTATTTGTCCAACGTTGAAAAAACAGAGTTCTGGGAACGATATTCAGGTACAATATCCTTGATCAGCTGCACCAAACGCATTTTATCTTCATTTGGATCAGCAGTCTTCGCAAGCTTGCACAATTGCTCCACCCGTGTTTTCTGCAATTCTAAATCCGGCGTATTTACTTTAGCGATCATAATCTTTTCATGGTAGGTTTTCTCCGTATTTTCACCGTTCGCCAATAGCTCTTCATAGATCTTTTCTCCCGGACGTAGACCAACAATTTTAATGTCGATATCTTCGGGATAATTATAGCCCTTGAGCCGGATCATCTGCTTAGCAAGCTCCATAATCTTAACCGGCTGTCCCATATCAAAAACAAATATCTCGCCCCCTTTACCCATTACAGCAGCCTCCTGTACCAATTGGCATGCCTCAGGTATTGTCATAAAATAGCGCGTTATATTTTCATCTGTAATCGTGAGTGGTCCCCCTTTGAGCATCTGCTTCTCAAATAAGGGGATTACTGATCCATTGGAGCCCAATACATTGCCAAAACGGGTCACGATAAAATTCGTCTTCGAGTTGATATTGACAGTTGATATCGCAATTTCGGCAACACGTTTTGTCGCGCCCATCACGTTTGTTGGGTTCACCGCCTTATCGGTAGAGACCATCACAAATTTGGTCACATTGTATTTATCAGCTAGCCGTGCCACATTGTAAGACCCCCAGACATTCGTTAAAATAGACTCATAAGGGTTTGCTTCCATTAAAGGAACATGTTTGTAGGCTGCTGCATGAAACACATAAGTAGGGCGATAAAGTTGGAACAAAGTGTCCATAAAAGACTCATCCCGAACATTCCCTACAATAAATAGACAACGGGCAAAATGAATGCTGCTACTCAGTTCCTGTTGAATATCATATAAAGCGGATTCAGCCTGATCCACCACGATAAGTTGTTTTAGGTCAGTATGGGCCAGCTGGCGCACGAGTTCGCCACCGATTGAACCAGCTCCTCCGGTTACCAGCACAATCTGATCTTTCATCTCAGAGGCAATGGTAGGGTTATCCAGATCAATGGCCTTTCGTCCTAACAGATCCTCAATACGTAGGCTCCGGATTTGTCTTGTCGCTACTTCACCAGCTAACAGCCGCGCAGTATCGGGGATAATCTTAACAATTAATGGAATCGGTTCGGCGAGTTTAAACACCGTATTCAATCGCTCTGGTTTACGGTCATCTACCGCAATGATAATTTCGGATGCGTTACCATGTCGGAGCACAAAATCCTTATTTAGTGCATTAATATCGTGGATTCTAAAACCTTGAATACGATTACCGATCCGATGCGGGTTATCATCCATAATGGCTACAACACGGTATTTATTGCGCGAGGTGTTATGAATAAAGTGAAAGGTGGTATTCCCCATATTACCGGCCCCAAACAAGATCACCGGAATACGGTTATCCTTATTTCCCCACATCAGCTCATGATACAGGGCACGATAAAGGACCCGACTAAAGGTCATGCCGAAGCCGGCTATCAGCGCATGGAAAAGCAGCTGTGTATCCGAAAAGGGGAGCATCTTATCATAGGAGGGATACAACCATTCTACGGCCTTAGCAATTAGTTCAGCCGAAAAATAGGCCAGCGCAATCGCCAGGACAATACGTTGCAATTCACGAATTCCGGTCTTATGAACAACTCCTTTAAAAGTGCCGAAGATACAGAACCAGATCAAATAGACGAGCGAAACAAGCAGTGCCTGTCTGACCATATCGTCACTCTCGACTCCCCCTCTATGCTTGAATATAAGCACATAACTGATAAAAAAAGCTGTTGCGACAATGATCATGTCCAACAATAAAATTATCCAACGAGGCTTGTTGATGGACAAGCCCTCTTTCCATAAATTACTCATTTAAACTATAAAATATCGTTATATACTTTAATCGCAAAATGCGATTAAAAAGTATCCCTTTCAGCAATTAAATATTTTTAAAGACACCGTAATCTATCCCTACGAATCGTACCTATATCGTCCAATCAGTCCTATTTAACCTATTTTCGAATCCTCTTATTTTTATTACGGGATGAAGATCAATTTTATGTCTTCAAAATAGTTCATTGCGTGCAAAATTACTAAATTAAAAGATAAATAAACTATAAAGAATATATTGAAAAACTGACTATTTTACTTTTTATAGAGAAATTAAGTATTTTTATCTTTTAAAAGATAGAATTGAAATGAGTTATATTATAGTTGCAGACTGCTATTACTCACTTTAATTCAGAAAATTCAATCCTGTACGAGTCCGGTTGAAAATCATTATCTTTGGGCATATTGTTTTTACTGAGAATCTAGATGGACAACCAAATAAAGGATATATTTTTTCAATTACTACGGATCGGCCTATGGGGAGAGGGCAAATTATCTTTAAGTCAATCAATCACTATAGATGATTGGAATGAAATACATCATTATGCCATTGACCATACAATAGAAGGTTTAATTTACGACAGTTTCCCTTTATTGGAAGAAAATCAGCTCCCACCACAATCGCTCCGGTTAAAATGGGCGGTAAGAATAGACCGCGTAGAACGGAATAATCTACAAATGAACCAAGTCATCGCAAAGCAGTTTGATTCTTTTAATGCGTTAGGGCTCCGCCCAATCTTGCAGAAAGGCCAAGGCGTGGCGAACTGTTACCGCATCCCACTTCATCGTATTAGTGGAGATGTAGATTGGTATTTTGAGGCAGATGGTTATTCTATAGCCCGTAATCAACTGAAAACAGAAGGCATAGTTTTTCAAGACACTGCAGGGTTTAGTCTAGACTATGATTGGCAAGGGATTCATATTGAGCATCATAAAAAACTCTTTGATATCCGAAGCCCTTTAAAGTACAGTTACCTAAGAAAAGTTTCTAGCAAATACAATGATAGGTATGACAAATTGTTAATTCACAATATACCAATCAGATTGCTCGCACCGGAACTGCAGCTACTGCAAGTAAATTCTCATATTTTGAAGCATTTATTGGGATTTGGAATCGGACTACGACAGTTTTGCGATTCCGCCCGTCTCTATTACACCCTTTCAAACAAATTTGATCCAATCGCTTTAGAACAGATCTACAAGAAAGCGGGCATATTGAGATGGATTCATTTATTACATAAAACTTTGGTTGATTATATTGGGCTGCCAAAATCTTATATTCCATTTCCCTATCCCCAAGATCTAGATGTTTCGTGGATGATTAAGGAGGTTTGGTACTCAGGAAGTTTCGGCTACAATGATGAGAGGTTTAAAGGAGGAACAACAATTTCGACAATATCAGTTCAACCCAAAGCTCCAAAACGCCTTTTTCTAAATTTCCTCCGTTATTTTAAATATGCTCCACAAGAAGCGCTTTTCTACTATTGGGTACAAGCATATTCTAAATTTATCGGAAAAGATACAGATTAAATATACAAATTAAAGGAGAGCTCATAAATTGTTCTTTTTGAGCTCTCCTTATATATAAAACTATATTTTATGCTTAGGGCGAAGCTGTCGTTGACGAAAATCTATATCCATTTATAATTTTTCCTCAGTTTTATTTCTGTTTCCAGGATCACTAGATGTATTGTTTTTTATCCTTGATTAACAGTTGACTGACTTCCTTCCATCGGTTTCTGCATAGTCGATCTTTCCTGATGGACTCCAAAGTCCACGATCCGGATCTCACTGGTCTCCTTTTTTAGCGTACAAGCATAGAATACAATGCGCAATAACATACATATTACTATTCTGCTCTTCTCATTTTACCTCCTTTTCTGCAAGCCAATCTGCCAGCACATAAATTGCCTTTAGATGCCTTCGACGGCACTCGACCCGATTCCTGCTGTTTCCTTCGATACTAATCAAATAATTACCTTGGATCTCTTTCACCAGACCAACGTGGTTGACACGCTTGGCCTGAGTACCGTAAATGCCAAATACATCAGCTTTTGTTTGAGCTTTTGCCAACTTCCTGTGCAGCATGCCTCCGTTCCGGTATACCCGATCCTTTGGAAATAGGGCTGGGCTCCAGGGATTACGCGGCTGCGCCAACCCCGCCTGTCCGTAACACCAGGACACAAAGGCCGCGCACCAATCATGACCTTTACCCAGTGCAGTGTATTTTAGATATTCTTCTACCCGCAGTCCATCATTGTTGCCCGTAGCTTCAGCCACACCGATCTCCCGCTCAGCAATTCCAATAAGCCTTTCCCTGAAGCCAGTCGGGCCGGGAAGGGACAACGAATGCAGCTGAGTAGCATTTAAAAAGCAATTGCCAGCCCCCTTAACACCGCATATAACAGTAAAAAGAAAACCGAAAAATAGATAATACATTGTTGCCATGATGTCAAGTGATTGAAATGAACATTGAATTGCTTACGAAATGACTTAAACGGACTCCAGAGGAGTTCCTGCAGCCATATACTGATATACACCGCTAGCCAGCCCACAAGTAGGCCAAACAGGGCGAGAGTCAGGCTGCCGAAATCCAATACGCCTATGGCAGGATCAAGCAGCTGAAGTATGGTGGACACCATGATCCAGCCCATCATCAGTAATACCAGGCCCAAACTGAGCTTTTGTGTAAGGCTTAATTTTTCTTGCCGGCCCAGGGCCAGCCCTATTCTGCTGTTTAATAATGTTGTCATAATGGTTTGTTATAAATTAATTATGTTATAGACTTTAGATTTGCAATCAGGTAATGAGTGGCGAACTGACAGCAGCCGTTCGCCACTCATTTCACTCATGCCCCGGGCATACGCCCAGTGCTATCTCACGATCAGATAAATCGGCTCCGACCAGTCACCTATCCCTTTATTATTGCGGCCACGCACCCGAAAATAAACTTTTTCTCCAGGTGTCAGCCCCCCGATATAATTGGATCGTGAACCGCTGGTACTCTTGATTTCTCCCCATAGGGGCTGATTGTCCTCTCCCAGCGTCGTCGCATAGCAGTACTCGTATTCAGAGACATTTTTCTGTGGAGCAAAGCCAAACTTAACCTCTCCACTGGTT
>Ga0213829_1000525_pt1 | contig 35440 bp, 32 predicted proteins | sample MC6MC0896MG_FD_180665 | JGI IMG/M metagenome (GOLD analysis project Ga0213829, IMG submission 180665) | Enriched soil aggregate microbial communities from Iowa State University, Ames, United States - MC6-MC0896-MG | ecosystem: Environmental > Terrestrial > Soil > Unclassified | place: USA: Iowa...
TCTTCGCTGGAGCGGTAGGGCAGCAGGCGCGCGATGTACCAGCGATTGTCGGTGCTGCTGACTTCACGCTCGATCATGTTCAGCGACTCGAACACCTGCGCCGCATCGGCGGCCAGGTTGTCGTAGTGCAGGCGATGGGTGATGTCGAGCAACGAGCGCCCGGTATCCACCGGCAACATATTGAAGATGTCGGTGGCGCGTGGGGTGAACCACTTGATGCGCATGCTGCGGTCGACAAACACCGTGGCAATGTCAGTGGAGGCAATCAGGTTGGTCAGGTAGTCGTTGATCTTGTCGGTCTCTTCGACCTTGGTTTTCAGCTCGAAATTGACGGTCAGCAATTCCTCATTGATCGATTGCAGTTCTTCCTTGCTGGTTTCCAGTTCTTCGGTGGCCGAGCGCAGTTCTTCGTTGATCGACTGCATTTCTTCGTTGGAGGTCTTGAGCTCTTCGCTGGAGACTTCCGACTGTTCGATGGTGTCCTGCAATTGCAGCTTGGTGCTTTGCAGGTCGCGCTCAAGACTGGCCAGCACCTGATCTTCCCTGCGCAATGCGCTGTCAGCCGATGCCTGGGCAGGATCGACTTCGACCTCCTCGAAAATCACCAGAACGAACTCATCATCCGTTTCTTCGTCCTTGTAGGGGTGGGCCACCAGACTGACCAGGAAGCTTTTGTCTTCGCGCTTGATCGGTACCGCGCGGGAATGGGTCACCTGGCCGCTCTGCTGGACTTCGAACAGCGTGGTACGCAGCTCCAGACGCAGTTGCACCAGAATGAGGGTCAACAGGTTGCGCGACAGCTCCCCACCCCCGTGGCGCAGGAAGCGTCCGGCGCTCTCACTCATGTGCAAGATATCGGCGCTGCCATCGATGATGATGCTCGGCGGCGCCGACTGTTGAAGTGCACGCTGGTGAATGTCGGCGACTGAGGACTTGCGCGACTTGGTGTTTTGCGGCGCCAGCTGGGCAAGCCGGGTGCGCACGTAGCCGCCCCGTGGCAGGCTGAGGGGGTGGCGGCTATTGGCGGGACCCGTTTTGGCACGGAAGATCCGGTTGCGTTTGTCTACCGGAGCAAACAGCTCATCACACACGTCTGCGCTTTCCGAGGAGCCGAGAAACAGGAAACCGCCGGGGCGCAGGGCAAAGTGGAACATCTGCAGGATTTCACGCTGCACTTCGCGATCCAGATAGATCAGCAGGTTGCGACAGACGATCAGGTCAATGTGTGAAAAGGGCGGATCGGATAACAGGTTGTGCTTGGCAAACAATACCTTTTCGCGGATTTCCTTGCGGATCCGGTATTGCCGGCCTTCTTTCGAAAAATAGTGCCGCAGCCGCGTGGGCGGCACATCGGTAATGATCGCTTGCGGGTACAGCCCGGCGCGGCCGACGCTGATGGCGCGCTCGTCGATGTCGGTGGCAAACAGCTGGAACGAGGCCGCGCTTCTGTCCAGCTGCAACTGATCGTTCAACAGCATCGCCAGGCTGTAGGCTTCCTCGCCCGAGGCGCAACCCGCGGACCAGACCCGGATCTCTTCTGACTCTGGCTGCGCCGAAACGGCGGCGCTGACCAGTTGCGGCACCACATCCCGTTCCAGGGCTTCGAAGGCTTCACGGTCGCGGAAGAAGTTGGTCACGCCGATCAGCATGTCGGCCAGCAGTGCGCTAACTTCATCCGGGTTATTCAGCAGGTAGCGGTAGTAGCCGGCCAGATCCGGTTGGGCGGTGACCTGCATCCGGCGCTCGATCCGGCGCAGCACGGTGGCGCGTTTGTAATGTTTGAAATCATGGCCGGTGCTGGCGCGCAATTGGATCAGAATATCCTGCACCAGCTGTTCGGCCGCCACCGCTTCGCGCTCAGCCACAGAGGGAGTGGGTTGCAGTTGCGCATCGTTGGCGCTGGGCAGGGTGATTTTCTTCGCGTTGCGCCATAGCTCCAGCAGTTTTTGTGGCATTTCCACCACCGGCAACACCAGATCCACCATGTGCGTTTCGATGGCCGCGCGCGGCATGCCATCGAACTCGGCGTCCTCGGGGGCCTGGGCCAGGGTGACGCCCCCCTGTTCCTTGATTCGCGATAATCCCACGGCGCCATCGGAACCGGTGCCCGACAGTACGACGCAAAAGGCCCGCTCGCGGTGTGCCAGGGCGAGGTCGCGGAAAAACAGATCAATCGAAGCATGGCGGCCCGTGAGGGCGTCGCTGGGGCTGACCTCAAGGTAACCGTCATTCATGGTCAGTCGCTGCGCCGGTGAAATGACATACACCCGGTTCTTCTCGATAAGCACTGTTTCAGTGACTTGCAGCACCGGCATCCTGGTCGATTCCTGGATAATCTTGTCCGCGACGCTTTCATGATCGGGCGACAGATGAAGAATTATGACAAATGCCAGTCCATTGTCCTGCGGCATGTTCTCGAAGAATAGTTTGATGGCTTGCAACCCGCCGGCGGACGCGCCGATGCCCACTACCGCGAAGTCCGGTCGGTGAGCGCGGGCTGGCCGGGGCTGGAGCGTATTTTTTGGTCTGTCAGATGAGGTGGTCATGGAAGTGTGCCCGTAAAGGCGACGTCCTGACGCCGCGAAAATACAGTGTGCGCAGGCCTGTCTGATTGTCAGCCTGGCGGTTGCTGCGGCCTCGCACAGTCATTACGCAATGAATCGACCCGAGCGTAAGGCTGGCGGACTGACGGGTCACTAAAGGTGTTTCGTCGGGGACTGAAGCGGTGATGCAGCAGCGCTGTACTTGTTCGACAGGACCGCTCAGTGCTTTAAGCGTAGTCCATTTGTCGATGAGCCGATCCTGTCGGGGAAAATCTCGGGACGACGGGCGCTCAAATCTGGCCGCAGCGCCCGAGGTATGTCGCCGTGCCTGGGCCGGACATTCTTTAAACCTTCCGATGGAGGGATAGGTCGATAGGTGTAGACCATTGGCTTTGCTGACTCGAGGGAACATCAATGATTGGTGTCGTGATACCCGCCCATAACGAAGAAAAACATATTGCCACCTGCCTTTCATCCGTCTTGCTTGCCGCGCAACACCCGGGACTCGGAGGTCGCCAGGTGGCGGTGCTGGTGGTGCTGGACGATTGTTCGGACGACACCCACAGGTTGGTCGCTGCCATGGAAGTCACAGCATTGATGGTCTGTTTCCAGAATGTGGGTAAAGCCAGGGCGACCGGTGCGGAAGAACTGCTCAGCGCGGGAGCGCAGTGGCTCGCCTTTACCGATGCCGACACGGTGGTGCCTCCCGATTGGCTGTCACGCCAACTTGCATTCATGGTCGATGCGGTTTGCGGCACAGTCGAGGTGGACAGTTGGGACGATCATGGCGAATGGGTTCGCGCCAGGTATCTGGAGCGCTACCGGTTCATGGAGAATCATCGCCACATCCATGGCGCCAATCTCGGCCTGAGTGCCTCGGCATATCGAGACGCTGGCGGGTTCCGGCATCTGGTGGCCCACGAAGACGTGCACCTGGTCGCCGAACTGGAAAGAATCAATGCCCGTATCATGTGGACGGCGACCAATCCGGTCGTTACCAGTGCGCGCAGGGATTACAAATGTTGCGGCGGCTTTGGTGAATACCTGGTGTCCCTCGGGGCGGAGTTGCACGGGTAATGGTGCGTGGCCGTCAGCGATCCTGGTGCCGGCCCCGATGCCGATTGATCGCCAACAGACAACCTCCAAACAGCAGCGCGGCCCCTGCCGCAAGCATCAGCGAGGGGCGAGGGGCGGCGGCGAACGGGGTTGCGGCTCGACCGATACCGTCCGATGCCCGGTCGATCACCTCCGGTTTGTCGTGGAATGCCCGGGTCAGTTGAGGGCGCGAATCGTCGGTAGCCTCCTCGGTTTTTTGTGTGAGCGGATTGCCCTGCACGCGGTAAGGCACCCGGTTTACTTTCAGCCGTGCGCCGTCGGCCAGGGTCAACGTCAGGTTTTCGATGGTGCCGGCGACCCGATCGGGGTACACCGGCTCCCCGGTGGGATCCAGCTCGTCGTACAGAAACCGTTGACCTTCCAGCCATCCGATCGCCGTCTGTAATTGCGGCTCCAGGTAATATTTTCCATCGAGGAAGAAGCCGGGGAACAGTCGCGTGCGTTCGCCATTTTCGATGGCATAACGCTCGCCAGGCTTCATACCGGTTGATTGATCGATCATGGTCAAGTCCTCCTGGGCTGGTGAGCGATAGAGGGCTGGGTGAAAACAGGGTTCCATCGAGATGACTGAATGTCGTATTTCTCCCTCGCAACGTATCGCTCATCATTCCTTTGGAACTCCCGACAGCTGCGCTCCGTCCTTTGAAATGAGGGGGGCTGCGGGCATTTCGTGGCGAACCCTATAACGCTTTTTTTTTATATGGAAGGCGAGGACCGTCATGAATACTTCAGACACCAGAGCTGGAACTCAGACAGATAACCGGGACAACACCGGCAGACCTGAACAAGACTTTCAACATTTGAAGGAGGACGTAACAGAGGTGCTCGGCGGCGCGAGGCAACAGGTGGATGCGCAGTTTGGGCAATACCGTGATACCGCGGCGGATCAGATCGAGGCACTGGCCGAGGGCGCGAAGTCTTTCGTGTCCGAACTGGAAGCCAGGGACACGCTGGGCATGTCCGATTACCTCTCGGACATGGCGCAATCCATGAGTGGCCTGGCAGGGAGCCTGCGGGGCAAAAGTGCCGAACAGTTGCTGCACGACAGTGCCGATCTGGCGCGAAACAATCCGGCGCTGTTCATTGCAGGAAGCATCGCGCTGGGCTTTGGTTTGTCGCGTTTCCTCAAAGCCGGCAGCAGCCCCGCGGCGACTGTTGACGATGCCGGTGAAGGGGCCACCGACCACTCGATGCCTGCAGCGGACAGTTATGGTGCGCAACGCCCTTATGAAACGTCCGTCGCACCGCGCACCGATTCCGGGGCTGGCCTGGCCACCGGTATCACGCCGGCCTCGCCGAGTGAGCAAGACCATCCTTCGGACTTTGCCACGACGTCGACCCCTGGTTCGACTTCCTTCAAAGGAGAACTGTGATGAACAGAAAAGATCCGGATTTGCCTAATCCAAGACCGCTGTCCGTGCCTGAACAGGATGCGTCGGTCATTGGCTTGTTGCGGCAATTGTCTCGCGAAGTGCCCGAGCTCTTCACCAAGGAGCTGGCACTGGCCAAGGCTGAGCTGCAAGCCAGCCTCACCACGCTCAAGGCCGGCATTGCCAGTGTGGCGGGAGGGGCGATTGTGCTGCTGGCGGGGTTCATCATCCTGTTGATGGCCGTGGTTTACGGCCTGAGCCTGTTCATGGCGCCGTGGTTGGCCGCCCTGATTGTCGGCGTCGTGGTGATGATCATCGGATTCGCCATGCTGCAGACCGGCAAAAAACAATTCGAGCCGTCCCACTTCAAGCCCGATCGTACGCTGGACGCCTTGAGTAAAGACCAGGAAGCGCTGCGGAGGAAAGTCTCATGAACCGTGAATTTGAAGCCGAAGCAGACAAAAGCCCCGAAGCCATCGAACGGGAAATCGATGCGCAACGGGCCAGCATCGGCAATATCGTCGATGCCCTGGAAAGTAAATTCACGCCGGGTCAGGTATTCGATCAGGCGTTGAGCATGATGCAAAGCAACGGCACGACGTTCCTGACCAACCTGGGGACCAGCGTGCGCAATAATCCGATGCCCGTGGTCCTGACCTCCGTCGGGCTGCTGTGGATGATGATGAGTCAGAACCGTCCACCAACCCCACGTCCGGCCTATCGAACCGGCCCAAGTGTGGTGGACAAGGCCGGGGAGTGGGTCGATGGCTTGACCGACGGTATCGACAGCGCGCGCGACCATTTGCACCAGAGCGCCGATACCTTCAAGGAAGGTTATCAGTCGGTCAAAGGCAAGGCGGCGCACCTGGGTGACAATCTGGGGGCTGCCAAGGAAAACATCAGCCATGCCGTTCATGACGCCAGTGACCGTCTTGCCCGCAGCACCCAAGTGGTCAGCGATCAGTTCCGCCATGTGCTGCAGGAGCAACCGCTGATGGTCGCCGCTGCGGGCATCGCGCTGGGCGCCATGTTGGGGGCGGCATTGCCGTCGACGGCAACCGAGCAACGCTACCTGGGCAAGACCAGCGCGGGCCTGGCTGACAAGGTCAAACAACAGGCACGGGAGGGCTTTGAAGCGGTACGCGATACGGTGACAAAGACGACGGATCATCCGGCCATGGACGTCAAGCCGGATGGCGAGCAGCGCCCGGCATCGACGAGCGAAGCGAACACAGGGAATGCCGCCGACCTGTCGCGAGGACTGGGTACTTCCTGATCGGGGGTGGGACGGGAGGTTCGCAATGGACCTCCCGTCTTGCTTGAGCGCTTTGCACAACGCTGCGTCTACCGGTCTTACAAGGAGTTCCAGACCCCGCCATCCGCGATCGGGACATCGCCCAGGTCGTAGGGATTGACCCCTTCCAGACAGCCGATGTTGAAACCGAATTCTTCCGGATTGGTGCTGCGTCGGTGGTGTGTATAGGTGCCGCAGTTTTTACAAAAGTAATGCTCGGCCACATGCTTGCCAAACTGATATCTGGACAGCGCGGACTTGCCCCTGATGACCTTGAGATCTGCCCAGGCGACTGCCGCGACGATGGCGCCTTTGCGTTTACAGAACGAGCAGTCGCAGCGGTGTGGATCGGGAACACCGTCCGGCAGATGGATCTCCAGAATGACGGCGCCACAATGACAACTTGCCCGGTGCTGCATGCGGATAGCGGTATTGCCGATTTTCTTCAGCCTCACACTGCGCTGGTCATTGATATCGGTGACCACGAATTGCTGCGGGTTTTGGGTCATGACGTTGAAACCTCTGTCCAATCCAATTTTGCGGATTCGCGCCATTTAACGTCGGTCACTCCATACTTCTCCGCCTGAGGCTTGGAGATGATTTTAAGCGGCGGTCTGCCTGGTTTAGGTATGGGAGCTATTCCTGCATCACAGCTTGCCCAATGCCATGCGTCGGCGTTGCGCATTATTTTTGCCCGGATGATGAACGACTTCGGCTCCCCGTGAAGCTTGTACTCGATGATGTAAAGACAGGTATTCATGAGGCCCCTCCATTTGCTCATAGTCAAAGGAGTGGCCGCGTCAAAAAAAATTCAAAAGGTTTGCATGGGCGCGATTACTGGTTGATTTGGATCAACATACTGCGCAATCGGGCAAAACTCACTCTAGCTGATAGTGACGGATTTGTTGCGTTCTCTCGACCAGTGACATGCCCTCTGTCGACGCAGGAGGCGCGGGCGACCGCCTGGTCATTTTTCTGATTAATTTTCCCGGCGTGTGTTGACAGCACGTTTCGTTCAAATCTAATCTGCATACAGCGCTGCATACATGACGGCGCACAGTAATGTTGATTTGTACCTTCCTGCCTACAAGAACGAAATCATCGGAGAGGTCAAAATGGCTCGGTTCCTTCCTCGCTCCATCCGCAACATGCTCGTTTGTGCATCCGCCATCGGTGCATTTCTCACCCAAGTCCCAGCCCTGGCGGCTGATGTCTCACTCTGGAAAGACATTCAGAAAGCGGGGGTTCTGCGCTGTGGGGCGGCCGTCGCTGCACCGTATGTCATGCGTGATGCCCGTTCGGGCGAATACAGCGGCTATTTCGTGGACCTGTGCCGCGACTTCGGCGAGCGAGTGTTGAAGGTCAAGGTCGAGTTCGTCGACACCAACTGGGATAACCTCGTGGCCGGCTTGCAAGGGGGCAAGTGGGACATGGCCATGGCGCTGAACCAGACACCCGAACGCGCGCTGGCGGTGAGTTTTTCGGTGGCGGCCACCGACTATCAGGTCTCGTTGCTGATCAACAAGGACAACCCGAAACTGGCCAATGTCGGTAACGCCATTGCCGACTTCGACAAACCGGAAGTGACCTTCGCGGTCATGTCCGGGACCGCTCAGGACAAGGCCATTTCCGCCGTGGTCAAGCAAGGCAAGATCATGCGCTTGCCGGGTATGGACGAGGTGCGCCTGGCCGTCATGTCCAAGCGCGCCGACGTGCTGGTCGATGCCAGCGACACCAACCACCTGTTTGCCGTCGCCAACCCTGGCTGGTCGAAGGAAGTGCTGCCCAAGCCCGCGCTGGCCAAACAGGGTGTGGCCTTCGGTGTGCGCCGCGACATCAGCTCCGCGGACTTGCAGACGTTGAACATCTATCTCACCCAACGGCGCGAGACCGGTGAAATCGACGCGCTGGTGGATAAGGCCTCGCAACTGGCCAACGCCGACAAAACCCCCCAGTAAATCCCGCCGATGTCGAGCGCGCAGCGGGCTGCGCGCTCCCGGAGAATGTTCGATGAAAGCTTCCAATCTGGCGGCCGTGCCGCCACGGCCCCTGCACGCCTGCGAAACCAAGAGCAGCGAGTTCATTCAACTGCGCGACGTCTACAAATCCTACGGCGAAAACCTGGTGGTGATGGACCACCTGGACCTGGACATGCGCGCTGACGACCGCCTGGTGATCATCGGTCCCAGCGGCAGCGGCAAGAGCTCTTTGCTGCGGGTGATGATGGGGCTCGAAAGCATCCAGGGCGGGACCATTCGATTCCAGGGCAAACCCTATATCGATGGCAATGCCCGGGGCAAAGGCAAGCCCATGGACTACTCGCTGCAAACCCAGGTCGGCATGGTGTTTCAGCATTACACGTTGTTTCCGCACCTGTCGGTGCTGGGCAACCTGATCCTGGCGCCGATGAAGGTGCATGGCCTGTCGAAAGCCCAGGCGACTGAAAAAGCCCGGGCCTTACTGGCGCGGCTGGGCCTGGAGAGCAAGCTCGAGGTGTACCCCAGCCAGTTATCCGGTGGCCAGAAGCAACGGGTGGCGATTGCCCGGGCCCTGATGCTCGAACCCAAGCTGATGCTGTTCGATGAGGTCACTTCGGCACTCGACCCTGAAATGGTCATCGAGGTGCAGAACGTGATGCTGCAACTGGCCGAACAGAAGATGGCCATGATCATCGTCACCCATGACATGCACTTCGCCCGCCATATCGCCACCCGCGTGGTGTTTTGCGCCAACGGCAAAGTGGTCGAGCAAGGCCATCCCGATCAGTTGTTCACTCAGCCCAGGGAACCGCGCACCCGCGAGTTCCTGGAAAAAGTGCTGCACCTGGACTGATGCACTGGAGTGAGGAAACGGCCATGAATTATCAATTCGACTTCAGCTTTCTCAATGGCAACTTCGGTTTGTTGTGGGACGGCCTGAAAGTCACCCTGCAACTGGCACTGGTATCGAACATTGTCGGCCTGGTACTCGGCTTCGGCCTGTGCCTGTTGACCTTGAGTCGCTGGTTTTTCCTGCGTTGGCCGGCCCAGCTGTTCATCGAGTTCTTCCGCTGCACCCCGGTGCTGCTGCAGATCGTCTGGTTCTTCTACTGCGTGCCGATGCTCTTCGACGTGTTCATCGACCCCATCACCATGGGGGTGCTCGCCCTGGGGCTGAACCTCACGGCGTTCAACGCCGAAGCCTATCGGGCCGGCGTGCAGGCGGTCCCTCGGGAACACCTGGATGCCTGCGTCGCATTGGGCCTGCGTCCCTGGCAGCGCACGCTCTACGTGATCCTTCCGCAAGCGCTGCGCAGTGCCATCCCGGTATTGATGACCAACGGCATCTCGATCCTTCAGCAAAGCGCGCTGGTAGCGATCGTCGCCGTGGCGGACCTGATGTACGTCGGCAAGAGCATTGCCACCGAAGCCTACCGCCCGCTGGAAACCTACTCGCTGATCGCGCTCATCTACTTCGCCCTGTCGCTGCCGATTGCCCAGTTCGTGCAGTGGCTGGAACGACGCCAGGACGCTGCGCTCGCGCGCTGAGGAGACTGTCATGAATCTCGATTTCACCGTGGTGTTCTCTTATTGGCAAGCCTTGCTGCAGGGGTTGGCATTGACCCTGGCGTTCACCGTGGGCTGCGCCACCCTCGGCAGTCTGTGCGGTTTTCTGTTGAGCCTGTTGCGCGCCTCCCGCCGTCGCTGGCTCAGTGTTCCCGCCGGGCTCTATGTGGAGCTGTTCCGCGGTACGCCGCTGCTGATCCAGCTGTTCTGGGTGTTTTTCTGCTTTCCGGTGGTGTTCGGCCTCGATGTGCCGCCCTATGTGTCGGTGCTGTTGGCGCTGACCCTGTACATGACCGCGATCACCAGCGAGACCTTTCGCGGCGCGCTCAAGTCCATCCCCGGGGAACAGCACGATGCCTGCGTCGCCTTGGGGCTGGCTTCGTGGAACAAGACGATCTTCGTGGTGTTTCCCCAAGCGTTGCTCCGGGGCATTCCACCGCTGCTCTCCAATGTGGTGTCGCTGTTCAAGGAGAGCGCGCTGATTTCCTCGGTGGGCATCGCCGACCTGATGTTCGTCGGCCAGAACATCTCCAACAGCACCGCGCGCCCGGTCGAGTTTCTTTCGGCGGTGGCGGTGATCTATTTCCTCGTGGCCTTTCCGTTGACCCGTCTGGTCGGCGTGATCGAGACACGGATGCTGCGACGTTATGCGTACTAACCAACCCCGTCATCCAACCCAAGTGGAGTGTCTTCAATGACTCAACTCAAAGGCATCCTGCCTGCCCTGGTCACACCTTTCGACAAGGCCGGCAATGTCGACTACGACATGCTCTCCAACATTATCGAGTTTCAACTCAAGGCTGGTGTCAAAGGCTTTGTGCCGCTGGGCTCCACCGGCGAGTATTACGCCCTGACCAATCAAGAGCGGCGCCAGGTCCTGGCCACCGTCCGCGAAGTGGTGGGCGACCGTGGCGTGCTGATCGCCGGTGCCAACGGCTCCTGCACCCGTGAGGTCATCGAGCAGGTCAAGCAGACGCAGGACGCGGGCTACACCAACCTGCTGATCGCACCTCCTTATTACGCACTGCCCTCCCAGGAGGAGTTGATCGGTCACTACCAGGCGATCCTGGATGCAGCGCCCGATATCAACGTGGTCTTGTACAACTACCCGGTTCGCACCAACGTTGAAGTCGGCTTCGGCGTGCTGGAGGCCTTCAAGGACCACAAGCGCGTGATCGGCATCAAGGAAAGCAGCGGCAACCTGTTGCGCGCCATCGAAATCGGCGGCACCTACAAGGATCACTATCAGCTGTCCTGCGGTTCCGACGACCAGGCCCTGGACTTCTTCCTGTGGGGCGCCACCAGCTGGATCTGCGGCCCGGCCAACTGCCTGACGCAACAGGTCTGCGATTTTTACACCCGGTACAGCAGCGGCGATCTGGCCGGTGCCCAGGCGATCGTGCGTTCGCTGTTCCCGGTATTGGCCGACATGGAATCGGGCAAGTTCATTCAGAAGGTCAAGTACGGCTGCGAGCTGGCAGGCTTCGAAGCCGGCCATGCGCGGATGCCGCTGCAACCGTTGACCACTGAAGAGAAGGCCGGCTTTCGCAAGGCTTTCGAACTGGCCCAGGTTTAAGGGCGCCTGCCGCAGCGGTCGTCACGGCCGGCCGCTGCGGCTCTACGGAGATATGACATGACCCGACACGTTTTTACTTGTATCGAAGGCCATACCGAAGGTATGCCGGTGCGCATGGTGATCGCTGGCGCTCCGGGGCTCAAGGGCCAGACCATGAGCGAACGGCGTGAACATTTCATCGCCGAATTCGACTGGGTCCGTCGCGCCTTGATGCTCGAGCCTCGCGGCCATTCGCATATGTCGGGAACGATTTTCTATCCGCCGATGCGCGCGGACAGTGACTTCAGTTTGCTGTTTATCGAGACTTCCGGCTGCCTGCCGATGTGCGGGCATGCCACCCTGGGTTCCATTACCTTCGCGCTCGAGGCAGGCCTGATCGAGCCCAAGGTGCCGGGCACCGTGGTGGTGGATGTACCAGCGGGACAGATTCACGCCACTTACACCCGCAGCGGCGGGAAAGTCAGTTCGGTGTGCTTCACTAATGTGCCGTCCTTTTTGCTGCACCGTGACCTGGTCATCGACTTCCCGCCGCTGGGCATGTTGAAGGTCGACATCGCCTACGGCGGCAACTTCTATCCGATCGTCGAGGTGCAGCCCAATTACCCCGGCTGTGAGCATTTCAGCCCGCAACAACTGCTGGAATGGGGGCGGGACATGCAGGATCTGGTCAACCGGACCGTTGAGGTGATCCACCCGGAGAATCCGGCGATCAAGGGGGTCAAGCACTGCATGTGGACAGGCTCGCCGCTGTCGGCCGAGTCCCAGGGACGGGCGGTGGTGATTGCCGGCGCCAGTCTGATCGATCGTTCCCCTTGCGGAACCGGCAGTTCGGCCCGGGTCGCACAGCGCTTCGCCCGTGGCTGGCTCGCCGCCGAGGCTGCCTATCGCCATGAAAGCCTGATCGGCAGTTTTTTCGTGGGTCGTGTGGCGCAGCAACTCGAACTGGAAAATGGCCAGGCGGCGATTCGCCCCAGTATCGAAGGGCGCGCATGGATCACTGGCCGCGCAGAGTTTATTGTCGACGATACCCAACCCTGGTGGGACGGCTTCAATCTGGAAGATTTCGCCGCGCCGGCCTCAGCCCGAGAGATTTCCCTATGACACCTTTGCAGTCACTTGCCCCGCAACCCGCGGCGCGCGAAAACGCCGTGGTGGTCGGCGGCGGCATCGTTGGCGTCTGTTGCGCGTTGTACCTGCAACGGGAAGGTTATTCGGTCACGCTGATCGACCCGGCGGCGGCGGGGGACAGCACCGCCAAGTGGAGTTGCGGGCAAATGGCGGTCAGCGAGGTGATCCCGCTGTCCAAGCCCGGCATCCTGAAAAAGATCCCCCGCTGGCTGCTCGACCAGAAAGGCCCGCTGGCGCTCAGACCCGGCGCTTTGCCCGGTATCCTGCCATGGTTCCTGCGATTCCTGGCCTGTGCCCGGCACTCGAAAATCGTCGAGATTTCCGAGGATATGGCAACCCTGACACACCATGTCTACGAGGACTATGCGCCCTTGCTCGACGCCTGCCCGGACAAGACGCTCATGGGGCAGAAGCCGATCATCGAGCTGTTCGACACCCCGGCTGGGCTGGATCACGAAGGGCCACACCTGGCGCTGCGCAAAGCCCTGGGCTTCAAGTCTGAAGTGCTGGACCGTGCGGCGATCGCCGACCTGGAACCTGCGCTGGCCGGCAAATTCAGCCATGGCCTGCTGTTTCCTGACTGGCGCGCAGTCAGCGACACCGAGGGCTTCATCGCGGCACTGACGCAAAGCTTTATCGATCAAGGGGGCCTGCGTGTGCGCGCCCAGGTGAAAAAGCTTGATGAGCAGGCCGGCCGAGCCAGGGGCGTCACCCTGACCAACGGTGAGCGCTACGCCGCCGACCATGTGGTGATCGCCGCGGGCACCGGTTCGCGACAATTCTTCGAACAGATCGGTGCCCAGGTTCCCCTGGCGGGCATCGCCGGATACCAGGTGCTGTTGCCGACCCCGGAGGTGGACATGCGCCACTCGGTAATCTATGCCGATGGCGGCTTCTGCTTCAGCCCGATGACCCGCGGCCTGCAGATCGGCGGCACCATCGAGTTCGCCAGCCCGACTGCCCAACCCAACTTCAAGCGCGCCGACATCATTCTCGAGAAAGCGCGAAAAATTCTTCCGCAACTGCGCCTGGACAACGTCGAGTACGGGGTCGGCTACCGGCCCTTTCTTCCCGACACCAAGCCGGTCATCGATCGCAGCAGCCGCCTGTCGAACGTGTTCCTCGCGTTTGGCCACGGCCAGCTCGGCCTGACCTTGGGCGCGACGACCGGGCGCCTGATCGCCGACCTGGTCGCCGGTCGCACACCCGCCCAGGACTTGAGCCCCTTCAGCGCCAAACGCTTTGCCTTTTTCGGAGACCCTGCATGAAATCCCATGATCAGCTCTATATCGACGGCCAGTGGGTTCGCCCGCAACAAGGCGGCACCTTTGCCACGATCGACCCCAGCGATGAGTCGGTCATCACCCAGGTGGCGGCGGCCACGGCGCAAGACGTCGATCTGGCAGTCAAGGCCGCGCGCCGTGCCTTCGATGAAGGTCCGTGGCCGTATATGAGCGGTGCCGAACGCGCGACGATCCTGCGGGCAATCGCCAACGGCATTCGCGAGCGTCAGGACGAGCTGGCTGCGCTTGAGGTTCGCGACAACGGCAAGCCATTGCCCGAGGCCCTGTGGGATATCGGTGATACCGCGGGCTGTTTCGATTTCTATGCCAACCTGGCTGACGACCTCGACGGTCACCGTGAACAGAACATCGCTCTGGCCGATGAACGCTTCACCTCAGTCGCCCGTAAAGAACCGGTGGGGGTCGCCGGGGCCATCATTCCGTGGAATTTCCCGATGCTGATGGCCGCCTGGAAGGTCGCTCCGGCCCTGGCGGCCGGTTGCTGCATGGTGCTCAAGCCCTCGGAGCTGACACCCTTGACCGGCCTCGAACTGGCGGACATCGCCCACCAGGCCGGCTTGCCTGCCGGTGTGCTCAATGTCGTGACCGGCCTGGGGCAGGACGCCGGTGCACCGTTGAGCGAGCATCCGGGCATCGACAAGCTGGCGTTCACCGGCAGCGTTCCGACCGGCACCCGGATCATGCAGGCGGCGGCCCGGGATATCAAAAACATCAGCCTGGAACTGGGCGGCAAGTCGCCTTTCATCATTTTCGATGACAGCGATATCGAAGCCGCGGTCGAATGGATCATGTTCGGGATTTTCTGGAACCAGGGCGAAGTGTGTTCGGCCACCTCCCGGGTGCTGGTGCAGCGGGATTTGTATGAGCCGCTGCTCAAGCGTCTGGTGGAACAGACCGAGCGCCTGCGCATCGGTAACGGGATGGAGGAGGGCGTGCTGCTTGGCCCGTTGGTGAGCCGCGGCCAGTATGACAAGGTCCTGGCAGCCATCGCCCGTGGTCGGGAAGAGGGGGCGACGCTCCTTACCGGCGGCACTCGCCCCGCGCATTGCGACAAGGGTTATTTCCTGACCCCGGCGATTTTCGCCGATGTGCCGGAAGACAGCTGGATCTGGAAAGAAGAAATCTTCGGCCCTGTGGTTTGTGTGCGTCCTTTCGACGACGAGGCCGAGGCGGTGCGCAGTGCCAACGACTCGCGCTTCGGCCTCGCCGCCGCGGTGATGTCGCGCGACCTTGAACGGGCCGAGCGCGTAGCCCGCCGTCTGCGCGCGGGGATTGTCTGGATCAACTGCTCGCAACCGACCTTTACCGAAGCTCCCTGGGGCGGCTACAAGCAAAGCGGTATCGGCCGCGAACTGGGGGAGTGGGGCTTGAACAACTACCTGGAAACCAAGCAGATCACCCGGTATGACAGCGAGCAGCCTTGGGGCTGGTACATCAAGTAAAGGAGCCTTTCATGCGCTGGAAAAGAACCCTGCAACTGGCCGATGTCCATTGCGAAGGCGAGATCGGCAAGGTCATCACCGGTGGCGTCATCGATATCCCCGGCAAGACCATGCTCGACAAGATGAACTACATCAACGAAGTCGACGACAGCCTCAGGAGGCTGGTGATCCTGGAGCCGCGCGGTTGCCTGCAGATGTCGGTGAACCTGCTGTTGCCACCGACCCGGCCCGAAGCCCAGGCCGGCTTCATCGTGCTGCAGGCGGACAAGGCGCACCCCATGTCTGGCAGCAATTGCATTTGCGTGGTCACCGCGTTGCTGGAATTGGGCCTGTTGCCGATGGTGGAACCGATGACCACGGTGGTGCTGGACACGCCTGCCGGTTTGGTGACCGCCCGTGCCCAGTGTGAAGACGGACGTTGCCGTAGCGTCTCGCTGGATATGGTGCCGTCTTTTGTCGAACAGCTGGATGTGCCGATCCAGACAGAGCAGTTTGGCAGCATCAAGGCCGATATCGCGTTCGGCGGCGTGTATTACGCGCTGGTCGATGTCGACCAGGTCGGCTTGACCATCGCTCCGGAAAACGCCCGCGAACTGGCGACCCAGGGTGTCCGCCTCAAGAACCTGATCAATGAGCAGGTCAAGGTCAGTCATCCTTTGTTCAAGGCACTCAACGAAGTCGCCTACGTGATGTTCCGCAACCGTCTGGACCCGCGTACCTACCAGACCTGCACCACGCTGCCGCCCGGGCGGGTTGACCGCTCGCCCTGCGGCACGGGCAGTTCGGCCAATCTGGCGACCTTGAGTGCGCGCGGCCTGGTCGAAGTGGGGGACAAGCTCACTTCGCGCTCCACCATCGGCGGCGAGTTTCAGGTCGAGCTGCTGGGATTGACCGAAGTCGCCGGAAAGCCCGCCGTGCTGCCGCGCATCACCGGGCGCGCCTGGGTATACGGTCTGCATCAGATCGGGGTCGACCCGGACGATCCGTTGGCCGCCGGCTTCATGTTGAGTGATACCTGGGGCGAAGGTTTTTAACTATCCCGGGGCAGATGTTAAAGTTGCAGGCTGGCCGGATACCCGGCCTGCACTGCCGAGAGCATGACCCTATGAGCAAAGAAACGACTGAAGCAGCCACGGGTGCCAAACGCCATGGCGGTCGCTATATCTACGAAGAGTTGCGCAAGCAGATCCTGACGTTGAAGCTCAAGCCGGGCATGCCGCTGGACGAGGTCTCACTGGCTGCCCAATTCGGCCTTTCCCGGTCGCCGGTGCGCGATGCGCTGGCCCGCTTGATCAGCGAAGGACTGGTCACCATCCTGCCGAACCGCACCCTGTTGGTGACACCCTTCGAAATCGAAGAGTTCCCCAATTACATTTCCGCCCTGGACCTGATCCAGCGGGCGGTGACCCGGCTGGCCGCCCTGCAGCGCACCGACGATGACCTGGTGCGCATCCGCGCCGCCGACGCCACCTATCTGGCGGCGGTCGGCACCGGTGATTTCCAGGCGATGTCCGAGCGGAACAAGGCGTTTCACATGGCGATCGCTGAAGCCGGGAAGAATCCGTACTTCATCAGCTACTACGAAAAGCTGCTGGGTGAAGGCCAGCGCCTGCTGCATCTGCACTTCGACTACATCATCAGCACGGCCAGCACGACCACCCGCCTGGGCCGGGACCACGATGAAATGATCAATGCCATCGAAGCGCGCAAACCCGATGAAGCCGAGAAAGCGGCGCACGAGCACACGATGCTGTTTCAGCGGCGGTTTTTGGCGTATTTGCAGCAGAATCTGACAGAGAAGATGTCTGTGGGGTGAGGGGGCGCCAGTCATGTTTGGGGGCTGTTGTTGCAGCCATTGGCACCCTCTGCATCCGATGGGTCAATCAGGTAAGGGGGAGCATCATCGTGATTGGAGAAAGTTGTGGGCTACGGATGAATCCGGCTTTCTCATAAAGTGTCACCAGCCTTTCGTTCAACGGGTGAACGACCAAGGCGGTCGACCCGACTTCGCCGGAGGCGGCAATCGCTCGGATAATGGCGTCTCTGAGTAAATCGATCGACAGCCCGGTACCTTGAGCAGACTTGCACACCCCCATCCGCCCAAGAATCGTGATCGGGTGCTGGTCGGGTGAATTGCGTTGCGCCTTCTTGGGTACCACGTTTGCTCGAATGATCATTCCGCTCGACAACGTGTAATAGCCAACCACGGTCTTGCTGCCCTTCAGGCAGGTAACGAACACCGTGGCAAATCTGGAGTCTTGGGCTTTGGACGCTTTCTTTGTCAGGTATTGGTTAATCGAGTCATCGCCACAATCGAAGGCGCTCAAATCGTGGATGGCCTTGAGTTTTTCCGGAGCGGTCAGCTCCAGCGAGGCGGCCTTTCCAGCAGTTGGCGCAGACATTCGTTACTCCTTAACGGGTTTGACTCCAACGCTTGTTCAAATGCATCAAACTCATGGTTGGCAAGGACGAACAGGCGTTGATCCAGAATGACTTGCTCGGCTTTTTTACAAGCAGCATCCAGGATAAAGCTGGTCCGATCGCTTCCCGAAATGGCTGCGGCCACATCGATCAAGTCTCGTTTTCTGAAATCGACCCGCATGTTGATCGGAACGGGTTTGGATCTGTCCGTTGCAGCTGATTCCGCGGGCAATTGAGTGGTCATCGTTTTGATCCTTTTCTGAGGCCCTTATGAGTGCCTGCAAAAGTATAGTCATGCTGTGTAGCAGATGTCTACATGTAACGCAGAAGGCTATACAGCTACGATGGTTTTTATGAACGTGGCGGTGGCCCGGATAAAATCCCCGGCCACCGTGCGAACGCCTGTAGAGGTTGACTGCAAGCGCTATCAGTCTCAGCCCTTGGCGGCCATCGCGGTGACTTCTACCCGCATGCCTTCCACTGCCAGTGAGGCCACGCCAACGGCGGCGCGCACTGGCCACGGCTTGGCGAAGAAGCGCTGGTAGACCTCGTTGAAAGCGGCGCGGTCGGCCATGTCGGTGAGGTAGATGGTCAGGTGCAAGACCCGGTCCATGGAACTGCCGGCGCGCTCCAGCGCGACCTTGAGTGCCTGCAGGGTGCACTCGCTTTGCTCGACGATGCCGCCGAGTTCCAGGCTGCCATCGGCACGGGTCGGGATCTGGGTGGAGACCAGGAGGCCGCCGAAACCGGCGACGTCGGAGGAGATGGAGTCCGCGTCGGGATCGGGTACGAAGGTGATGTCTTGGTTTGCCATGGGGATCTCTTGTTGAGGGGTGATGAGGTGGCGGACTTGCGCCTTCGAGCAGGGTGATACGCGGTTGATTCTACATCGACCGCTTAAACAGCACGAAACCGCAATATCCGCGCCCCATCAAAAGGGTCGGTCAGATAATGCGCGTGCACGCCAAACGTATCCTGCAAGCGCTGCGGAGTCAGCACCTCAAGCGGCTTGCCGAGGGCCACCAGTCGCCCCCGTTCGAGTACCGCCAGACGATCGCAGCTCAGCGCCTGATTCAGGTCATGCAAGGCGATCAATGTCGTCACCGGCAGCGCCTGCACCACGTTCAAGATTGCGAGCTGGTGTTGGATATCCAGGTGATTGGTCGGTTCGTCCAGCAACAGTATTTGCGGGCGCTGGGCCAGGGCGCGGGCGATGTGGACGCGCTGGCGTTCACCGCCGGACAGGCTGTGCCAGGTCCGGTTTTTGAGGTGCGCCGCATCGACGTCGCACAGTGCCTGCTGGACGATGGCGGCATCCTCGTTCGACCACGGACTCAAGGCCGACAGCCAGGGCGTCCGGCCCAGGGCCACGGCATCGAACACATTGATGGCATCCAGCGTGTCGGCCTGTTGCTCGACCACCGCCAGGGTTTGCGCGACGGTTCGCCGCGTCAGCGTCTTGAGGGGCTGGCCGTTGAGGTGGATGTCTCCCCGGCTGGGGACGCGCACGCCAGCCAGCAATTTGAGCAGGGTGGATTTGCCCGAGCCGTTCGGCCCGACGAGGCCCAGGGTTTCGCCTCGGCGGACGTCCAGGTGGATATCGTGCAGCAATTGGGCGTCGCGAACATTGAACCCGAGGCCGGAACAACTCAGCACGCAATCGCCGATAACAGGTGAGAGGGCATTCATCGGGCATTCCTCCGGCCAATCAGGATCAACGCGAACACCGGCGCGCCGACCAATGCCGTGATGACCCCGACCGGGATCACCTGGCCTTTGATCAGGGTTCGCGACAGCACATCGGCGGCGATCAGAAACAGCGCACCGCCCAGCGCGCTGGCCGGCAGCAGGCGCGCATGACGTGTGCCCAGCAGCAGTCGCACGGCATGGGGGATGACCAACCCGACGAAACCGATGGAGCCGACAATCGAGACCATCACGGCCGTCACCAGGGCGGCGCAGCTGATCAGCAGCAATTGCACGCGACGTACCGGGATGCCGAGCGAGGCGGCCGAGTCGGCACCAAAGGTGAAGGCGTCCAGCGCCCGCCGGTGCCAAAGGCAAACGGCAAGACCGGCCACTGCCACCGGGACGGCCAGCCACACCGACGGCCAGCGCACTCCGCTGAGATTGCCCAGCAACCAGAACATGATGCCCCGGGCCTGTTCGGAACTGGCCGACTTGGTGATCAGGAACGCCGTGAGCGCATTGAATAGCTGCGAACCGGCAATCCCCGCGAGGATGATCTGCCCGGTACCGCCGGGTGAGCCGCTGGCACGGGCCAGCAACACCACCAGGGCGAAGGCGGCCACAGCCCCGGCAAACGCCCCGACCGACAGCGAAATCAGGCCCGCCCCCAACCCCAGCAGCGCCACCAGCACCGCGCCCGTCGAGGCGCCGGCGGAGATACCGAGCAGGTAGGGATCGGCCAGCGGGTTGCGCAACAGCGATTGCAGGATCACCCCGCACGTGGCCAGACCGGCACCGCAGGCTGCGGCCACCAGTGCGCGGGTCAGGCGATAATTCCAGACGATGCCTTCGTCGATCGGGTCGAGGGCATAGCCGGCAGCCCACAGTTTGTTGGCCAGCACCTGGAACACCACAACCGGGTCGATGGGCGTTTCACCGATGGCCACGCCGGCAATGACGGCCAGCAACAGGGTCATGGCGGCCAGCAGTGTGCGAATCAGTGTCCTGGTCATTTCGGCAGGTCATAGCCGTCGATGGCCGATGCCAGGGTGGCCAGACCGTCGAACATCCTGACGCTGGCCTGCATGGCCATGGCGTCGAGGATGATGATGCGGTTGTTTTTCACCGCGTCCATGTTGCGGGTCACCGGGTCGCTGCGCAGGAAGGCCAGTTTCTTGAGGTGGTCGTCGGCGGGGAAGCGTCGGCGATCCATGCGTGCGATGACCAGGAACGTCGGGTTGGCCTTGGCGATGGTTTCCCAGCCGACGGTCGGCCATTCTTCGTCCGATTGCACCACGTTACGCACGCCCAGGGTGTTAAGCATGAAGTCGGGAATGCCCTTGTGTCCGGCGACATAAGGGTCGATATCCAGGCTGGCACTGGAAAACCAGAACAGCGCGCTGGTGTGCTCCAGGTTTTTGCTGCGCACCGTGGCGACAGACTTCGCCAGGCTGGCCTTGAGTTCGTCGTTCAACTGGTGGCCACGTTCCTGCACATCGAAGATCGCAGCCAGTTGGCTGATGCTTTTATAAATGCTGTCGATGCGAAACGCCTCCAGCCGTGTGCCGTCGGCGCCGACCAGGTTGTCTTTGGCTTCGCAGTCGGAGGGCATGAGGTAGGTCGGGATCTGCAGCTCGTGGAACTGCTCGCGGGTACCGACCACGCCTTGCGGGCCGACCATCCACTCCAGTTCCACCGCCACCAGCTGCGGGCGTTTGCCGATCACTGCCTCGAAGCTCGGTTCGTTATCGGCCAGGCGCGGGATCGCGTCGTTCGCTGTCTTGTACTGGGCCAGCACTTCGTTGAACCACAGCGACGTGCCGACCAGCGTGTTGCCAAGCCCCAAGGCGAAGAGCATTTCGGTGCCGGCCTGGCCGATGGTCACGGCGCGGCTCGGTGCCTGCTCAAAGGTCAGGGTGCTGCCGCAGTTCTCCACCGTCAGGGGGTAGTGGGTCGGGGCCGCGTGAGCGAGGGTGGACAGACCCAGCGCCGTGACGAGGGTGGCAAGGCGTGACAGCAGCATGACGCAATCTCCAGTGGACCGTACTCGGAGCAGGGGGCACGGACTGGAAACACATCATCGAACGCTGTCGATAAAGCACTGACGTGGCGATCACTGACGGTGACGCACGGCGCAAGGATGTCCTTCCCGGACACCCCGCCGGTTAGTGATGTTCTTGGCCGGCAGGTCTCCTGACTGATGCGTCGACGCCTGGCTCCCGCCTTCCCGGGAGTGATCCCAGTGGCAATGTCAGGAGCAGGCTCAGCACCTACAGTTGCGGGGGCAGTTCCGATTGATGCCGTGTCGGGCATCTCGGATTCCCTATTAATCCCATGTGGAAACCGGCGGTCGGCATGGTAGTCGATCATGCCGTTCAATGGTCCAGAATTTTTTTCTCGGGTGCCGATCGCGGGGTGCCAGTGAGTCGCGCAACCATCAGAAGTTGATCGAGGCGCTCAACCGGGCCGTCAGCGGCGCACCCTGGAACAGGTAGCCGTCGCCCAGGTATTCGCCGGCGTCACGCCAGTAGCGCTTGTCGAACAGGTTGTCCACGGTCAGGCGGAACACCGTGTCGTAACCGTCGATGCGGGTGCTGTAGCGGCTGCCGACGTTGAAAATGGCGTAGGCACCGGTCTCTACCCCGCCTTGGCGATTGGCGTATTTGCTGGCGCTGTATTGCACCCCGCCGAGCAGGGCCAGGCCCTCGATACCAGGCAGGGCGTAGTCGCCCTGGAGGCTGGCGCGCAGCGTCGGCACATTGATTGCCTGATGACCTTCATAGGCCGGCGTACCGCTGTCGCTGACCCGGGCGCGGATCGCCGCGACACTGGCGGCGATCTGCAGGCGCTGGCTGGCCCAGCCATTGGCCGAGAGTTCCAGGCCGGTGTTCTTTTGTTCGCCCTGCTGGGTGAAGGTGAACGTGCCGTCGTCATTGGGCCGGGAGTACTGGTACGCCTGGCGGATCTGGAACAGCGCCGCGGCCAGGCTGATGCGCTGCCAGTCGTACTTGATGCCCGCCTCGATCTGCCGGGACACGGTTGGCGCGAGGATTTCAAAGGCGTTGGTGGTGAACCACGCCGCTTCGCCACCCAGGGACAAGCCCTTGCTGTAGCGGGTGTACAGCGCCAGGTTGTGCAGCGGCTTGTAGATCAGCGCGGCCTGGGGCAGGAACACATAGCGTTGGGTGTGCCGGGTGGTCTCGCCCTGGCTGTCGAAGGTCTCTTCATCCAGGCGCACTTCACGCCCGCCGAGCACGGTCTGCCATTGTTCGTTGAAGCTGATGCGGTCATTGAAGAACAGCCCGTACTGGCGGCTGTCCAGGCGACGGTAGGCATCGTTGAGCGGACCGTCGTAGCGTGCGAAATCCGCTGGTTTGCTATCGATATTGGCGCTGCCAATCATCACGTTGATGGTGTCGCGTTTATCCACCACGCGGCGAAACGCGCTGGTGCCTACGCTCAGTTCGTGACCGAGGCCACCGGTGTCGAAGGTGCCAGTGAAGGCAGCCTGGACCTCGTCATTGCGGCGGGTATCGTCCGGGCTGCGGAAGTCGTAGAGGTCGTAGTCGCCCTCGGGACTGAAGTAGTTGGGCACCGCGGCGCTGGCGCAACTGGCGGAACCGTAGCAACCCCAGGCGAACGCGCTGTAGTCATCGATCACCACCCGGCTGCGCGAGGCGCTGATAGTGCCTTTCCAGGTGTCGCTGAAGCGATATTCGAAGTTGCCGTTGAGGTTCAGCGCATCAGTGGTGACGGGTTTCGAGCCGCTCTGGTGTGCCAGCAGTTTCTTCGGCGAGGCGTGGTGTGGCAGGCGGGTGCCGCCAAGCAATTGATAGCCCGGTGCCGAGCGCTGTTCCCTGGTCTGGTACTCGGCATCCAGTTGCAGCAGGGCATCGGGGCTGATGTTCCAGTCGAAGGCCAGGGAGGCGAAGTCGCGCTGGCCATTAGTGTGTTCGACATAGGAATGCAGCTCTTCATGGGCCACGTTGGCGCGTAACCCGAATTGCTGTTCATTGCCGAAGAATCCGCCCACGTCCGTGGCCAGGTAACCGCTGCCACGGTCGTCCGTTGAGACAGTGACCGAGCGCACGTTGGCCGGCCGCTTGGTCACGTAGTTGACCAGCCCGCCGGGCTCGCTGATGCCGCTTTGCAAGCCGGAAAGCCCCTTGAGCAATTCCACCTGCTGTTTGTTTTCCAGGCCGACGTTCTGCTCGCCGGTGATGGTGCGGCCGTTGATCTTGTAGCTGCTGGCGGAGTTGAGCGAGAAGCCACGCACGACGAAGTTTTCGTAGTAGCCGACCGGCGCGTAGCTCTCACCCACCGAGGCATCGTTCTGCAGGACTTCGCTGAGCAAGCGGGCCTGCCGATCCTTGATCAAGGCTTCGGTGACCACCGAAATCGAGGCCGGCGTATCGAGCAATGGCGTCGCGTCGAAACCGCCGACCGAGGCGCTCTGGGCCTGATAGCCGGAGGTGTCTTCGCCCGTCACGGTCACCGCCGGCAGTTCGGTGTCGGCGGCCTGCGCGGTGGGGGCCAGCAGCAGGCCCAGGGCCAGAAGATTGAACGCAAACCGTGGTGTGGGCGCTCCCTCGCGGGATGTCCGGTGAAGCCTGTCCATGAATACTCCTCGACAATTGCGAGCACGGGCCAGGCGAACACCGGGCACAGGTACCCAGGCGCGCTCCGGGGCAGAGCCGTGCTGTTGAAACAGGAAAAAGCGATGTGTGTCCGCAGGGCGTCAGACCGGAGTTGCTCCGGTGGTTATTGGCAAATCTGAATCCGCGGCCCACGCTTGAAGCGCGCCATCATACAAGAGGATGTTGTCGCGTCCGGCGTTTATCGATCCGGCCAGGTGGGAAAGAGCCGTTGGCCAGGTCCCAGGTGCAAAAAAGCGGAAACCAATTAATTGGTTTCCGCTTTTTTTGCTCGTAAGAATCGGTATTGATCCTAAGGCTTCCAGATCTCCACGTCCTTCGCATCCACCGCCTTGGGCAACAACCCCGCGGCAAAAAACGCATCGGCGATTTTCTGCTGCTCGCCCAATTGATCGCCTTTCACCGGCTGGACCTGATAACTGCGATGGGTGTTGGCGGTCTCGACGGTCGCCACATCCAGGTTACCCCACAGCGGGCTGAGTATTTTCGCCGCGGCGCCGGGGTTGGTTTTCACCCACTCGCCGGTCTTGTGCAGCTGCTCGTACACCAGCTTGAGCACTTCGGGGTGCGCCTTGGCGTAGGGGGTGCTGGTCAGGTAGTAGCGTTTGTAACTGGCCAGGCCTGCGCCGTCAGCCAAGGTGCGCGTCGGCAACTGACGTTGTGCGCTGGTGAGGAAGGGCTCCCAGGTGACCCAGGCGTCGACCTTGTTGTTCTCGAAGGCGGCCCGGCCATCGGCGGGGGACAGGTAGGCAGGCTCGATGTCCGAGAACTGCAGGCCGGCTTTTTTCAGGGCGGCGATCAGCAGATAGTGAGAGCCGGCGGCCTTGGTGACCGCGACTTTCTTGCCCTTCAAATCCGACAGCTGCTGCAGCGGCGAATCCTTGCGCACGACGATGGCCTGGGCCGAAGGCGAGGGCGCTTCCTGGGCGAAGTAGGTCAGCTTCGCCTGCGCGGCCTGGGCGAAAATCGGCACGGTGTCGGCGACGTCAGCACTGATGTCGACGTTGCCGACGTTCAACGCTTCCAGCAATGGCAAGCCGCTGGAAAACTCATGCCAGCTCACATCGATGTTGTTTTGATCGAGGGTTTTTTCCAGCGTGCCTTGGGTTTTCAACAGGGTGATCAGAGTGGATGACTTCTGATACCCGATGCGCACCGTCTCCCGGGCCTGGGCCGTGAGGGCGAATGACAAGGCCAGGGCAATGGCAAGGCCGGTCAGTAGCGGACGACGCAATTTCGCTGAGGGGTTTTTGGTGGAACTCGACATGGCACGCTCGGCATTCAGCAGGGGAGAAGGGCTATCTGCCATGAAGCATATGGTTCTAAAAAGAATTTTATAAATAATTTTTAGGAATGAGCTTAGTGGTTTTTTATATTCCATAAAAGTATAAATAAATTATTATTTATTCCTTTTGATGTTGGCTCAACAGGTGCACCTTGAAGGCCTGCACATCAGTGCAAACAGCCAGACAACAGACAGGAAGCCTCACCATGACCATCAAAGCGATCAACGTTCGGAACCAGTTCAAGGGCGTCATCAAGGAAATACTGGAAGGTGAGGTGGTCTCCGAAATCGATGTGCAAACCGCCTCCGGTATCGTCACTTCAGTCATCACCACCCGCTCGGTGCGCGATCTCGAATTGAAGGTCGGCAGCGAAGTGATTGCGTTCGTCAAATCCACCGAGGTCTCGATCGCCAAGCTCTGAACACGGCAGATCTGCGGCTTCGAGCTCCATCTGCCCCTGCTCGGTCGGGTAGATATCGAAGCCGTCCCTGGCCTTTGGCGCAAAAGGCATAAGCCTATAATTATATGATTCTTTCATAATTATTCTTAATTAATATAATCAAATTGTTTTCCTGGCCGGGTTTTGACCTTGGCCTGATGAACATTGCTGACCCGGTTTTTTGCTCAGCCTCCACCGAACCCATCCATAGCAAGGCCTTTCATGAAGTTGAAAAAACTCATCGTCGCCGCCAGCCTGCTGTTCGCCGCAGCCGGGGCTCATGCACAGCAAGCCATCGATATCAGCTACCAGCGTTCTTCGACCCTGTGGATTCTGCTCAAGCAGAACGGTCAGCTGGAGGAGCGTCTCAAACCCCTGGGCTTTACCGTCAACTGGCATGAATTCAGCACCGGCCTGCTCAGCTCCCTGAACGCCGGCAGCGTCGATCTACATGCCGACGTCGCCGACGCCTTCGCCTTGTTCACCCAGGCGGCCGACGCGCCGCTGACGTATTACGCCCGGGAAAATCCATCGTCCAGCGCCCAGGCGATCATCGTCGCGGACAACTCACCGATCCGCAGTGTTGCTGATCTGAAAGGCAAGACCGTCGCCGTCTCCAAGGGCTCGGGCAGCAACTTCCTGTTGATCTCGGCGTTGAAAAAAGCGGGCCTGACCCTCGCCGACATTACGCCGCGCTACCTGGAAGCACCGGACGGCGGCGCGGCATTCGCCAACGGCAGTGTCGATGCCTGGGCCATCTGGGACCCGTTTCTGGCCACCCAGCAACGGGAGCATCACGTGCGCGTGCTGGCCGATGGCAAGGAGGGGGTCGCCAACTACAACCGCTTCTACCTGGCGACGACGAAGTTCGCCAAGGCGCACCCGGACGTGCTGCAGGTCACCTTCGACACCCTGCGCGAGACCGGACAGTGGGTCAAAACCCATCCGCAGGAAGCCGCGAACATTCTCGGGCCGCTGTGGGGCAACATTCCTCCGGCCACGGTGGAGCTGGCGAACACCCGCCGCAGCTACGACATCGTGCCGGTCAAGGTCGATGAACTGGCCGAGCAGCAACGCATCGCCGACACCTATTACGCGGCCAAGCTGACGCCCAAACCGTTGAAGGTCTCCGACATCGCTGTCTGGACGCCGAAGGCGCAGTAAGGGGGCGTTATGAGTCGTCAAATTCACCTGTCCGCCTTTTTGCTGACCGGGCCTGTCGTCCACAGCCATGCGGTGTGGCGTCACCCTGAAACCGTCGGCAACTACCTTGAGCCCGAGTACTACGCCCGCGTGGCGAAAGTGGTGGAGGAGGGCTTGTTCGACTTCCTGTTCTTCGCCGATCGCCTCGCGGTGGGTGACCAGATGGGCGGGTCCCGGGACCTGGCCTTGCGCTATGGCGCCCAGGATGCGACGCGCCTGGACCCGTTGCCGATCCTGTCTTACCTGATCGGCCAGACCCGCAAGCTGGGCCTGGGTGCCACTCGTTCCACCACCTATTACGAGCCGGCGCATATCGCCCGGGAATTCGCCACCCTGGATCACCTGTCCAGGGGACGCGCGGCCTGGAATATCGTGACCTCGATGAACGACAGCGAAGGGCGTCTGTTCGGCAAGGACAAACACCTGGAGCACGACCTGCGCTACGACCGTGCCGACGAATTCGTCGAAGTGGCGTTGAAGCTGTGGCGCAGCTGGGGAGCGGACGCGCTCAAGCTGGATCGCGAAAGCGGGGTGCTGGCCGATCCATCGCAGATCCGGTCGGTGCAACACCAGGGCGAATGGTTCAAGGTCGAAGGCCCATTGAACATACCGCGTACGCCCCAAGGGCGACCGGTGCTGATCCAGGCCGGTTCGTCCGGACGAGGCCGGCGTTTCGGCGCGCGCTGGGCCGAGGCGATCTTCACCATTCATCCGCACTTGAACGCCATGCGCGCTTTCCGTGACGACGTGAGGGCGCAGGTGGTGCAACAGGGGCGCGACGCCGACAGCTGCAAGGTGTTGACGGCGGTCATGCCGTTCATTGGCGGCAGCGAAGCCGAGGCGCGGGCCAAACGCGATCGGCACAACGCGCTGGCCCGTCCCGAATTGGGGCTGGTGACCCTGGCCTCGCAACTCAATGTCGACCTGTCGCCTTTTCCCTTATCCGCGAACCTGGCCGAGATCGCCCGGTCGCCGCTGATCCATCCGGCCGCCGCTGAAAAGCTGCTGATGCAGGGCCCGGACACCACCCTGGAGCAACTGGGACGGATTTTCGCCAGCAGCGTGCGCGTACCGCAGCTGGTGGGCACCGGCGCGCAAATCGCCGATCAACTGACCGAGCTGTTCCTGGGCGAAGGCTGCGACGGCTTCGTGATCTCGCCGGCTTACCTGCCGGGCTCGTTCAGCGAATTCGTCGAGAGCGTGATTCCTCATTTGCAACGCAAGGGGTTGTTTCGCCGCGCCTACGAAGGCTCGACCTTGCGCGAGCACCTGGGGCTGGCCGGGCTGAAGGACTAAGCACCTCCATCAATCAAAAGGGATATTTTGCATGGCCGTTTTCGATCGTTTGACCCGTCGTCACCTGCTGGGCCTGGCCAGCGTCGCCCTGGCCAGTCCGTTGCTGATGTCGTTGCCGCGTTCCGGCCTGGCCGCCGATGAACACGCCGGCCACGCTGTCGACAGTGCCAGCGAACCCGCTGGTACCGGTGAGTTTATCCGCCTGGACGCGCCGCGGGCGCTGAAGCTGGCGGTCAACCTCAATGCGGTGTGCCTGGCGCCAGTGGTCATCGCCCACGGGCAAGGCTTTTTCAAGAAGCACAACCTCGATGTCGAGCTGGTCAACTTTGGCAACTCCACCGAAGTCCTGCTCGAAGCCATTGCCACCGGCAAGGCCGACGCTGGCGTCGGCATGGCGCTGCGCTGGCTCAAGGCTCTGGAGCAGGGCTTCGACGTCAAGCTCACCGCCGGCACCCATGGCGGTTGCCTGCGTTTGCTCAGTGCGCTCAATGGCGACGTGCATAAACTCGAAGACCTCAAGGGCAAGACCATCGGCGTCACCGACATGGCCAGCCCGGACCGCAACTTCTTCTCGATCCTGCTAAAAAAGCACGGCATCGATCCGGTGCGCGATGTCGACTGGCGACTGTTCCCCGCCGACCTGTTGGGCACGGCGCTGGAGCGCGGTGAAGTCCAGGCCGTCAGCGGCAGCGACCCGTTCATGTACCGCCTGATCAAGGCCGGCCAGGCCCGGGAGCTGTCCACCAACCTGGTCGAGGAGTACGCCAACCTCAGCTGCTGCGTGGTCGGGGTGACCGGCAAACTGGTGCGCGAGGAAAAACGCGTGGCGGCGGCCCTGACCCAGGCGATTCTCGAGGCCCACGATTACTCGGTAAAAAATCCCCGGGCCGTGGCCAAGGGGTTCCAGGCCTATGCCCTGAACACCTCGGTCGAGGAAGTCGAGGCCATCCTGCATGACCATACCCACGGCCATCATGCCGTGGGCGCACTGCTGACCAAGGAAATCACCACCTACGTCACCGACCTGAAAACCGTGGAAGTCATTCGCCAGAGCACTGATGCCGGTGAGTTCGCCAAGGAGATCACCGCCGATGTCTTCAGCTGAGTTTTCGACACTGGCCCCAGCGGCGACGTCGCGGGCTTTCAAGGTCTGGCGCCAAGGCGCGGTGGCGGTGACGGCATGGGTCGCGGTGGCGTTGTTGATCAGCTACTGGCCGAACGCGACACGGCTCTGGCCGATGACCCAGGGCCTGGCGAATCTGTGCCTGGCGGTGGCGGCCTTGATCGGTTTGCTGGGCGTCGTCGGTCGCTGGTCGGCAAAAGTCGCCACACGCATTCGTGGCGCAGGGGCCTGGTTGGTCGCGCTGCCGATCCTGTTGGCTATCTGGGAGCTGCTCACCGCCAAGCTGGGCCTGCTGCCGGTGCCCTTTTTCGCACCGCCGCAAGCGCTGCTCGCGGTGTACGTCGAAGACTGGCCGCGCCTGGCCGAGAGCCTGCTGCATTCGGCGCTGCTGCTGGGCACGGGCGTAGCGCTGGGCGCGGTGACCGGTTTTGTCGCCGGGGTCGCCATTGGTTGGTCCACCAGCATCGGCTACTGGCTGCATCCGGTGTTGCGCATTCTCGGGCCGGTGCCTTCTACCGCCTTGCTGCCGCTGTGCTTTTTTCTGTTTCCCACCAGTTGGAGTGCCAGCGTGTTCCTGATTGCCCTGGCGACCTGGTTCCCGGTAACGGTGCTGACCTGGTCGGGTGTGGCCAGCGTCGACAAGGCGTATTACGACGTGGCCCGGACCCTGGGCGCGAAGCAGGGCTTCCTGATTTTCAAAGTGGCGATCCCCGCGGCGTTGCCCCATGTGTTCGTGGGTCTGTTCATGGGGTTGGGCGCTTCGTTCTCGACCCTGGTGGTCGCGGAGATGATGGGGGTCAAGGCTGGCATCGGCTGGTACTTGCAATGGGCCCAGGGCTGGGCGGCCTACGCCAATATGTATGCGGCGCTGTTGATCATGGCACTGGCTTGCTCGGGGTTGATCTCGGCGCTATTTCTGGTCCGTGACCGGTTGCTGGCATGGCAGAAAGGAGCGATGAAATGGTAGCGCCGGCAACAACGACAACGACAACGACTTCGTCTTCGACAGGGCTGGCCCTGCGCATCGACAATCTGAGCCATGGGTTCGCTCTGGACGGTCAGCATTTACCGGTGTTGGAGCGGGTCTCCCTCGACGTCGCGCCCGGTGAATTCGTGGCCTTGCTCGGGCCTTCGGGGTGCGGCAAGTCCACATTGCTGCGGCTGGTGGCGGGGCTGGAACCGGCCGATTCCGGCAGGTTGCTGGCTGACGGTGTGTCGATCACCGGCCCGGACCCGAGTCGGGTCGTGGTGTTCCAGGATCCGACGCTGTACCCCTGGCGCCGGGTATGGGACAACGTCGCCCTCGGTCTGGAAGCCCAAGGCCTGCTGAAAATCCATTCCGCCAAGGTCGATGCCGCGCTGGAAAAAGTCGGCCTCAGCCAGTTCGCCCGCGCTTACCCACGGCAGCTGTCAGGCGGGATGGCCCAGCGTGTGGCCTTGGCCCGGGCGCTGGTCAACGAACCGCGCCTGCTGATTCTCGACGAGCCCCTGGGCAAGCTCGATTCGCTGACCCGCATCACCATGCAGAAAGAGCTGATCGATTTATGGCAACGCCAGGGCTACACCGCGCTGCTGGTGACCCACGATGTCGAAGAGGCCTTGCTGCTGGCCAATCGGGTGATCGTGTTCAGCGACCGGCCGGCGGCGATCAAGGCGCAATTGACCATTGAACGGCCGTATCCGCGGCATCGTGATGATCCTTACCTGGTGGACCTGCGACGCCAGATCATGGGCTTGCTTGGGTTGGGGGAAAGCTGGTAATCATGGGTTGAATGCCAGAACACTATCGGCGAAACAACGAAGATCCAATGTGGGAGCGGGTTTGCTCGCGAAGGCGGTGTATCAGGCAATGTATGTATCGACTGACACACCGCTATCGCGAGCAAGCTCGCTCCCACAGTGGATTGATGGTGTTTGGGAGAGTTGTGCCTGGCACCGCGCCAAAAGATCCCCACATTCCATAAGGAATCCATCGCACCATGAGTTTCACTTCCATGCATTGGGGCGCCTACCGCCCGCAGGTCGTCGACGGAAAACTGCAAGCGATGGTCCCGGCGGAGTGGGACCCGGATCCGTCACCTATCGGCGCTTCGATTCCCGACGCCCTCACATCGCCGACGCGGATCCTGCGCCCGGCGGTGCGTCGCAGTTATCTCGCAGAGCCCGGTTCTCACCCCGAGCTGCGCGGTCAGGAACCCTTTGTCGAAGTGTCGTGGGAGGTTGCTCTGGACCTGGTTGCCGGCCAGCTGAAACGGGTCAAGGCCGAGCATGGCAACCAGGCCATTTTCGGCGGCAGCTACGGCTGGGGCAGCGCCGGGCGGTTTCATCATGCGCAAAGCCAGCTGCACCGTTTCCTCAACCTGTTCGGCGGCTATGTGTTCAGCATGGACAGCTACAGCCTGGGCGCTGGCCGGGTATTGATGCCGCACATCGTCGGCAACATGGACTGGCTGCTGGCGGCCCATACCTCATGGAAAAACCTGGCCCGGCATTGCGAGCTGTTCGTCGCCTTCGGTGGCCTGCCGGCCAAAAACGCCCAGGCCAGCCCTGGTGGCGCCAGTGATCATCTGCTCTCCCGTGCGCTGGAGGAGATGTCCGAAGCCGGCGTGCAGTTCGTCAACGTCAGCCCCTTGCGCGACGATCTGACCGGGCCGAAAAACATTCAATGGCTGCCGGTTCGCCCCGGCAGCGACACCGCCTTGATGATGGCGCTGGCCTATGTGCTGGTCAGCGAAGGGTTGCACAACGAGGACTTCGTCCGGCGCTACACCGTCGGCTACGAGACCTTTCGCCAGTACCTGCTCGGGCATGTCGACGGTCAGCCGAAGGACCCGCTGTGGGCGCAGACCCTGACCGACATCCCGGCACAGCAGATCGTCGACCTGGCGCGGCGCATGGCCCGCCAGCGCACCCTGATCAACGTTGCCTATTCCCTGCAGCGTTCGGTGCACGGTGAACAGCCGTTCTGGATGACCGTGACCCTGGCCGCGCTGCTCGGGCAGATCGGCCTGCCCGGCGGCGGCTTCGGCCTCGGTTATGGTTGCATGAACAACACCGGCAGCGGTCGCAAGGCGTTTTCGGGGCCACGCTTTTCCCAGGGGGGCAATCCGGTCAAGGCATTCATCCCGGTGGCGCGGGTCACTGACATGCTGCTCAACCCGGGCGCCCCCTTCGACTACAACGGCAAGCAGTTGCACTACCCGGACATCCGTCTGGTCTATTGGGCCGGGGGCAATATCTTCCATCATCATCAGGATCTCAACCGCCTGCTGGAGGCCTGGAAACGGCCGGAAACCATCGTTGTCCATGAGCAGTTCTGGACCGCCCAGGCCAAGTATTCGGACATCGTGCTGCCGGCCACGACGGTCCTGGAGCGCAACGACATCGGCAGCGCCGCCTCGGACCGTTTCATGATCGCGATGCACCAGGCGATCGAGCCGGTGGGCGAGTCCCGGGACGACTATTCGATCCTGGCGGATGTGTCCAGGCGCCTGGGTTTCAGCGACGCCTTCACCGAAGGTCGCGACGCCGAAGCCTGGCTGCGTTTTACCTATGACGAGTCCCGGGGCAGGGCGCAGGAACACGGGATCGAACTGCCGGACTTCGACCGATTCTGGCGCGACGGCCTGTTCGAAATCGATTACCCCGACAACGATACTGTCCTGCTCAAATCGTTCCGCGAAGACCCGGACGTTCATCCGCTGCCGACGCCCTCGGGACGCATCGAAATCTTCTCTGAACGCATCGCGAGCTTCGGTTACGCCGATTGCCCCGGTCATCCGGTGTGGCTGGAAAAGCCCCTGGTATCGTTTCCGTTGCAGTTGCTGTCGAACCAGCCGAAAACCCGCCTGCACAGTCAATACGATCACGGCGCCTACAGTCGCTCCTCGAAGATCCGCCAGCGTGAACCTTTAACGCTCAACCCCGCGGACGCGCGCGATCGAGGGCTGGTCGATGGCGACGTGGTCAAAGTGTTCAACGAGCGCGGCGCCTTCCTGGCCGGGGTCATTGTCTCGGACGGCATTCGCCCGGGCGTGGTGCAAATCGCCACCGGGGCCTGGTTCGATCCGCTGGTTCATGGCGAGCGCAAAAGCCTGGAAAAACATGGCAACCCGAACATGATCACGGCCGACATCGGGGCTTCAAGCCTGTCCCAGGGCTGCTCGGCGCAAACCGCTTCGGTGGAGATCGTGAAGTGGGATCAGGCGTTGCCAGCGGTCACGGCGTTCGAGCCGCCGTCGATGGGTTAAGGGGGATCAGCGTCGTTCACCGATCAGGTGTTCGCTGAAGATCCCCTGTAGGAGCTGGCTTGCCAGCGAATGGTCTATCAGCCAACACCTCTGTTGAATGTGCCGTCGCCTTCGCCGGCAAGCCGGCTCCTACACGTAATCAGCGTCGTTCATCGATCTGGTGTTCACAGAAGATCCCCTGTAGGAGCTGGCTTGCCAGCGAATGGTCTATCGGCCAACACCTCTGTTGAATGTGCCGTCGTCTTCGCCGGCAAGCCGGCTCCTACACGTAATCAGCGTCGTTCATCGATCTGGTGTTCACAGAAGATCCCCTGTAGGAGCTGGCTTGCCAGCGAATGGTCTATCAGCCAACACCTCTGTTGAATGTGCCGTCGTCTTCGCCGGCAAGCCGGCTCCTACAGGGTCCGGCGTTTTGCGCAATCCAGCGGTACTCACGTGATCGTGTGTTCTCTTGGCGTCAGAGGTCGTAGCGCAGCGACAACAACAGGGTTCGCGGGTCGTTGACGGAGTAGTAGCGGGCGCCGCTGGAGGGCACGTAGCCGACCGATTGCGGGTAGGCGCGGTCGAGCAGGTTTTTCACCGCAAGGGTGGTCGTCCAGTGACCATCGCCGGAGATGTAGCGGGTGTTGGCGTTCCAGAAGGTCTGCTGCGGGACTTCCTGAATGTCGTCGTTCAGTGCATTGGCGTAGGACTTGGTCTGGAACTGCGCATCGGTACCGGCCAGCCAGGTGCCGGGCAATCCGGCCGGGATGCTGTAATTGAGGCCGACGCTGGCGTTCCAGCGCGGCGAGAACACCAGCTGTTTGCCGTTGGCATCGACGCCGGCACCGCTGGCGTTTTCGAAGTCGTCGTACTGGCTCTGCAGATAGCCGACGTTGGCGGTCAGTTGCAGGTCGCGGGTCAGTGAAGTCAGGGTTTCCAGCTCGACACCGTAGGTGTGGGCCTGGCCGACGTTGGTCCGCAGGCTGACACCCAGCGCGGGGTCGTAGGCGTTGGTCTGCAGGTCCTTGTAGTCGTTGTAGAACAGCGCGAGGTTGGCGCGCAGACGCTGGTCGAAGAAGTCGCCCTTGAAGCCGGTTTCCCAGGTGGTCACGTCTTCCGGGGAGAACGCCTGTTCGGCCGCGGCCTGGGTCGGCGCACGATTGTCGTAGCCGCCGGCCTTGAAGCCCTTGGCCACGTAGGCGTACTGGTTAAGGTGCGGGGTCCAGGCGTATTCGAAGCCGAGTTTCGGGCTGGTGGATTGCCAGGACTTGCTCGAATCGGCGCTGAAGTTGGTGCCGGTGATCTGCCGGTCGGTGGTGATGCCGTAGTTGTTGTAGTCGAAGTTCTTGTGCTCGCGGGTAAAGCGCAGCCCGGCAATCAGTGCCAGCTGCGGCGTGACCTTGTAGCTGCCCTGGCCATACAGTGCATAGCTTTCGGTGTTGGTGGTGCTGTATTGGCCCTGGCCGATCACCCGGTTGCGCGCCACGGAGTAGGTGAGATTGTCGCGGTCGGCCTGGAATTTCTCGCGGTACAGATACAGGCCGGTGCTGAAGCTGAACTTCTCGTAGTCGCCGTTGAGCTGGAATTCCTGGGTGGCGTAGTCCTGCTTGTAGGTGATCAGGTTGTTCTGGATCAGGGCGGCCTGCCCCGAATTGTCGTAGTCCACCGGCTGGTTGAACGCCGAATAGGCGGTCACCGATTTGAAGTTCAGGTTGTCATCGATGGCATAGATCGCGCGCAACACCGAGCTGCCCTGATCGAGACGGTTCTTCGGGTTG
>Ga0213829_1000526_pt1 | contig 35412 bp, 28 predicted proteins | sample MC6MC0896MG_FD_180665 | JGI IMG/M metagenome (GOLD analysis project Ga0213829, IMG submission 180665) | Enriched soil aggregate microbial communities from Iowa State University, Ames, United States - MC6-MC0896-MG | ecosystem: Environmental > Terrestrial > Soil > Unclassified | place: USA: Iowa...
GATGCGCCTTGGTGGTGGACTTGATGTGCCAGGTGATCAGCTTGGCGCCGAAGGATTCGGCCAGTTGCTCGGCGAGCATGGTCTTGCCGGTGCCCGGTTCGCCCTTGACCAGCAGCGGACGCTCCAGGGTAATGGCGGCATTGACCGCCAGCTTCAGGTCATCGGTGGCAACGTAGGCCTGGGTGCCTTCGAACTTCATCTGCTAATCCTCGAACGTTAACGCCGACCTGAACGAGGCAGGGCGGGGCGCAATAATGTGTAGTACCCCGACTATAACGCGGTGCCCGGGCCACTGTGAACGCAGACGGCTTATTCAGTACCTGAATGGGGCGTCACATCTTGACTCAGTCTCGGCGCCAGGCCAGTATTGAGCTATCGCCATTTTGGCGATAGCTTGTCGGGCATGTCTACTAAATATCGATTTCGCGATAAGTACCGCATCCAGTTGCGCGAGAAGGATCATCCTCCGCCCCATGTCCACCTTACCGGTGGCGGGCTGGATGTGATGTTGAGCCTGGAAACCGTCGAAGTGATGGTGGGCCAGGCGCCGCCGCTGATCATCAAGGAAGCGCTGGAGTGGGTTAAGGCTCATCAAGTGCAATTGCTGGAGGACTGGAAACGATGTTACCCATGAAACGACCGCGGCTGTCGGCCGTGAAGGCATTGCCGGATTATCGCCTCGCACTGACCTTTATCGACGGTCAGCAACTGGCCCTCGATTTGAGTCGTGACCTGCGCGCCTATCCAGGCTTGCAGCCCTTGCTGGAGTCCGGCGCTTTTGAAGATGCAACCCTGAGCGATGATGGCTGGAGTGTCGAGTGGCCTGAACGGGACATCCAGATTGGCGCTGACACGCTCTACCTGGATGCGCTTGCACAAAACGCCTCGGACGAAAACACCCGGATCTTCATCGATTGGCGCGCTCGCACCGGGTTAGCGCTCAATCAGGCGGCCGAGGCGCTGGGCGTCAGCGCCCGAAGCATCACCCGCTACAGCAGTGGCCGTGAAGCGGTGCCGCGGTCGTTGGCCCTGGCGTGTCTGGGCTGGGATTTTCTGCAGCAGCGAGATCCGGCGCGAGCGGCTGAGGAGACCGGTCGCTATACCGTCACGCGCAAACCTTAACCCGCATCCGGCTTCGGCCGTTCATAGCGGGCATTGAACGCCTGGATGAAACCATTGCGTAAAATCTGTAAAAAAGCCTGGAACGCGCTGATATCTTGCCGGTGCACATTGCCGCTCAGTTCGACGCGGGTTGCAAACTGGTTCTTGCCCTGGTTTTTCAGTACGGTTTCGGAGCCGCCGACGATGGCCTCCCAGATGGAACGGAAAATCCCTTTGTCCTTGTTCTCCACATCCTGCTGCCAATTGAACACGTCCACATCCTTCAACAGCGGTTTGATGTAACCCGTCAATTTTGCCTTTTTGGCCTGCGCCTCAATCACCACATCCCCATGACCGGCGTTGAAATCGAACTTGCCATAGGCTGAAGCGAAGTCGTTCATGCGTTTGAGTTCGATGTTCCTGGCGCGCAGCCGGAATTCGAAGTCTTCAAAGTTGCTCAGCGGGTCGAAAGTGGCGGTGGTTTCCAGGGGGGCGTGTCCCAGCAACATCGCCTTGCCTTCGAAGCGAGCGTCGCGTTTTCCTTCGGTGTCGGCCACGTTGGTCAGGTTATAGATAATGGCGTCGACCTGGGTGGCGTTCATGTTGACGGGCGGTTTTGAATTGAAATTTCGAAAGCTGATCTTGCCGTCGTCGATGCGTACTTCGTTCAGGGTAATCGGCAGCAACTTGCCCAGTTGCGCCCGCCAGTCGGTGCCCTGGCCGGTCTGGGAGTTTTGCTTGTTGGCGCCGCCGTCGACGAAGTTCACTTCCGGCTTGATGAACTGCACTTCGGCCACCACCGCGTGGTCGTACCAGAGCGAGTGCCAACTGACGGAGAGGTCGATCAGCGGCGCGTTGACGAAGGGCACCGGGACCTTACCATCGACCTTGACGATTTTCAGCCCGTTGATTTTATAAGCGCCGCGCCACAAGGCCAGGTCCACATCGACGATCTGGCCACGGTAGTCGCCCATGTCCGCCAGCTTGTCGTTCAGGTAGTTGCGCACCATGTAGGGCAGGGCAAAATGCAGGGCAATCAGCAGTACGACCAGGCCGGCTAGCGTCCACAGCGGCCAACGGTATCTCCGTTTCATGATGGCAAATCTCTGGCGATGTAAAGGCATTGACTGTTGTTGTAACCGGACGTTCGACTGACTGGACGACCACAGGCAACAGGCTTACCTTGGAGGGCTTATTCAATGCTGTACAAGGACCCAGCCATGAGCCGTATTTTCGCTGACAACGCCCATTCCATCGGCAATACGCCGCTGGTGCAGATCAACCGCATCGCCCCGCGCGGCGTGACCATCCTGGCCAAGACCGAAGGGCGCAACCCGGGTTATTCGGTCAAGTGCCGGATCGGCGCGAACATGATCTGGGACGCCGAAAGCTCCGGCAAACTCAAAGCAGGCATGACCATCGTCGAGCCGACCTCGGGCAATACCGGTATCGGCCTCGCGTTCGTTGCCGCGGCGCGTGGTTACAAGTTGATGCTGACCATGCCGTCCTCCATGAGCATCGAGCGACGCAAAGTGCTCAAGGCGCTCGGTGCCGAGCTGGTCTTGACCGAACCGGCCAAGGGCATGAAGGGGGCGATCGAGAAAGCAGCTGAAATTGTTGCCAGCGCCCCGTCCAGCTTTTTCATGCCCGCACAGTTCGACAATCCGGCCAACCCGGCCATTCACGAGAAAACCACCGGCCCGGAAATCTGGAACGATACCGATGGTGCGGTCGATGTATTGGTGGCTGGCGTCGGAACGGGTGGAACCATTACCGGGGTTTCGCGGTATATCAAGAATACCCAGGGCAAACCGATCATTTCGGTGGCCGTGGAGCCGGTGTCATCGCCGGTCATCAGTCAGGCGCTGGCCGGGGAGGAGATCAAGCCGAGCCCGCACAAGATCCAGGGTATCGGAGCCGGCTTCGTGCCGAAGAACCTAGACCTTTCGATGGTCGATCGGGTCGAGTTGGTCAGCGACGAAGAGTCCAAGGTCATGGCCCTGCGTTTGATGCAGGAAGAAGGAATTCTGTGCGGGATCTCCTCTGGCGCGGCGATGGCTGTAGCGGTCCGACTGGCGGAAACCCCGGAGATGCAGGGCAAGACCATTGTGGTGATCCTGCCCGACTCCGGCGAGCGCTACCTGTCGAGCATGCTGTTCAGTGATCTGTTCACCGAGCAGGAGACTCAGCAGTAACAGGGAAGAATCAAAAGATCGCAGGCTGCGCCAATCCGGTGTTTCCGGGAAAGCGGGTGCACAGTAGATCCTGCAGGCGCTGCCGCAGGTTCGGGCTGCGATCTTTTGATCTTGTTTATTGATCTGGCGAAAGGGAATGACCCACGTCAGCCCCCGTTCAGGAGCCTTGTGCTAGAAGTGCTTTGTTGCATATTCATCAATACTGAATATTGATTTATGCGGGTTTTTCCCAAGGCCGGTAGTGTTTATCATGCCGGCTGCAACGTCGGGTAAATGGCGTTGTGCAGAGTTGTCGACTATCAAGGAGTTGCTGATGACCTTTTCACTTGCCGCGAAGGCGTCACTGTTGCTGCTGTTTATGGGCAGTACTCTTTACGTGCATTTGCGCGGCAGGGCGCGATTGCCGGTCCTGCGTCAGTTCGTCAACCACTCGGCCCTGTTTGCCCCCTATAACGCCTTGATGTACCTGTTCTCCAGCGTACCGTCCAGGCCCTATCTGGATCGCAGCAAATTCCCCGAACTGGATGTACTCAAGGACAACTGGGAAGTCATCCGCGACGAAGCGATGCACCTGTTCGACGAGGGCTACATCCGCGCTGCCGAAAAGAACAACGACGCCGGTTTCGGCTCGTTCTTCAAGAAGGGCTGGAAGCGTTTCTATCTCAAGTGGTATGACAAACCGTTGCCGTCGGCACAAACCCTGTGCCCGAAAACCGTGGCCTTGCTCAGCGGCATTCCCAACGTCAAAGGCGCCATGTTCGCCTTGCTGCCGGGCGGCAGTCACCTCAACCCGCACCGCGATCCGTTTGCCGGCTCCCTGCGATATCACTTGGGGCTGTCGACGCCGAACTCCGACGACTGCCGCATTTTCGTCGATGGTCAGATTTACGCCTGGCGAGATGGCGAGGACGTGATGTTCGACGAGACGTATGTGCACTGGGTCAAGAACGAAACGCAAATGACCCGGGTCATCCTGTTCTGCGATGTCGAACGCCCGCTGAGTAATCGCTTCATGACCCGCATCAACCGTTGGGTCAGTGGCTTCCTGGGTCGCGCCACCGCACCGCAGAACCTGGATGACGAACGGGTAGGCGGGATCAACCAGGCTTATGCCTGGAGCAAGCACTTCGGCGACAGCTTCAGTGGCGGGATCAAACAATGGAAGCGCCGTAACCCCAAGGCTTACCGCGTGATGCGACCGGTACTGGCGGTCGTAGTCTTGACGCTGTTGGGGTATTGGTTGTTTGGTTGATGTAGATTTCTGAATTAGCAAACCGCTCCTACACAGAGCATTGCACTCCATGCCAATCGCTGGTTATAGTCGGCGCTCGGTGGTTCTTCACCCGCCGATCCACCCCTCAAAAAAAGATCAGCCCATGCCAGCTTCCCTCATCAACGCGGTAGTCGATTCAGCGGTCAACGCTGGCGTCGTGCCGTGCGGGAACCAGCAACCGGTGCAGATCAGTCATTACCCCCCACCTGTCAGCAGCACGCCGGTGTGCGCAGTCGTATCACCGCCAGGCGTCGGCATTTCGGGCTGATCAGTTTTTCTGCTGTTCCCCGCGCCCGCTTGAAAAAACTACTGGATTTCAGCTTCGGCTGAGTTGGCTTTTTGCCTGACTACAGGTGGCATTCATGTTTGTCCTTTCGAAAAAAACCGCGCTCGCGGCGTTGTCCACGAGCCTGTTCGTCCTGCTGTGGAGCAGCGGGGCGATCTTCTCCAAATGGGGCCTGGCGCACGCGTCGCCCTTCGCATTTCTGCTGATTCGCTTCGCCATCGCGTTGTGCGGGCTGGTGCTGTTGATGCCATTGCTCAAACTGAAATTGCCCAAGGGCGGCAAACCGATGGTGTATGCAATGGCCACGGGCGTGGTGTTACTGGGCGCTTATCAGATTTTCTATCTGCTGGCGCTGGACCTGAAGGTCACGCCCGGCGTGATGGCAACCATCATGGGCGTGCAACCGATCCTCACCGTGGTGCTGATGGAGCGTCAGCGTTCGTGGAGCCGGATGTTCGGTCTGGCGCTGGGCCTGACCGGGTTGATCATGGTGGTCTACCAAGGCATCGGTCTGGCCGGCATGTCACTGGCGGGCATGCTCTTCGGTTTGCTGGCACTGGCGAGCATGACCTTTGGCTCGATCATGCAAAAGCGCATCACCGACAATCCCCTCGGCACGCTGCCGGTGCAGTACCTCGCCGGGTTGTTGCTCTGCGGGATCTTCGTGCCGTTCCAGCCTTTCCATTTCGAATACGGCAGCGGGTTCATCGTGCCGGTGTTGTGGATGGGACTGGTGGTGTCGGTGCTGGCGACGTTGCTGCTGTATCGGCTGATAGCCCGGGGCAACCTGGTGAATGTCACCAGTCTTTTCTACCTGGTACCCGCAGTGACGGCGGTCATGGACTACCTGATTTTTGGCAATCGCCTGGCGGCCTTGAGCGTGCTTGGCATGTTGCTGATCATCGTTGGTCTGGTGTTCGTCTTTCGTAAAACCGCTTGAAGAAAAACAAGGCCCCGGGGCATGCCCCGGGGCCTTGCTACTTGGCTTGCGCATGTTCCGCCCGCACTGAATTCATGAACGCCTGCATCGCCGACGACTGGATGCGATGACGGCGGGTGATCAGCCCATAGGGCGGCAATCGGGCTTCGAACTTGATCGGTAACACGGCCAGCAGATCACGGCCCGGATAGTCTTCGACCACCGACACCGGTGTCACGCCGAGCATGTCGGTCTGCTGTATCAATGACAGCAGGGTCATGATCGAGGTGGTTTCGACAATGCTGCTGGGGATGTCGACCCGTGCGTTGTGGAACACCTGATTGATGATCGCGCGCATTGGACTTGGATGCTGCTGCAGCACCCAGGTCATGTTCTGCAGTTCCGCCCAGCTCAATTGCTTTTCTTTCGCCAGGGGATTTTGCGCACCGGCAATCACGCAGAGCGCTTCTTCACCCAAGCTGTCGAACAGTAATTCTTCGGCCCGCGCACCCGCCGGAATCCGCCCCAGCACGATATCCAGTTGATCCTGCAACAGCGCCTGCACCAGCACGTCGCTGGTGTCGACCTGGATGCTCATGGATAACCGTGGATGGCTTTGTTTCAAGGTCGCGATGGTGCGGGTCAGCAGCCCTGAAGCCAGCGCCGGAATTGCGCCGACCGCGACTCGCCCCAGGTTGCCAGATTCGAGTGCGACCAGCTCTTCACGCATGCCGCTGAGTTCGGCGAACACCATGCGTGCGTAATAGGTGACGGTTTCTCCGAACGGGGTGGAGCGCATGCCCCGGGGCAGCCGCTCGAAGAGCTCCACACCCAGCAGGTCCTCGGCTTCGTGCAGCATCTTGGTCGCTGCCGGTTGGGTCATGCCGATGTGGTCGGCGGCCCGGCGCAACGAGCCGAATTCCTGCAACGCCAGCATCAGCCGTAGCTGGCGCAGACGCAGTCGACTGTGGATCACATTGGCAACAGGAATTCGAGTCATGGGCCGTGCTCGCAAAAAGGACTGCGGCAAGCCTGACAACAAATGTCAGGCGTTGCCAGCATTGCTGTATCACAGCACCGATTTTGGCTTGGCGAGCTGGGGTTTGCGCAGGCCCGTCAGGGTTTGCAGCGCTTTGGAAATCAGTGGCCAGAACAGCATCAGCAGCGCTGCCGTGGTCAGGCCGCCCACCAACGGGTTCGACCAGAAGATCCCGAGGTGACCGTCGGAGAACAGCATCGACTGACGGAACGCATCTTCAGCCTTGTCCCCCAGCACGGCGGCGAGAACCAGCGGTGCGATCGGGTAACCGAGTTTCTTGAACAGATAACCCAGCGCACCGAAGCCGAGCATCAGCACCACGTCGAAAAACGAGTTATGCACCGAGTAGGCACCGATCGCGCAGACCATGATGATGATCGGTGCAATGATCGAGAACGGAATGCGCAGGATCGACGCGAACAGCGGCACGGTGGCCAGCACCACGATCAGACTCACCACGTTGCCCAGGTACATGCTCGCGATCAGGCCCCAGACGAAGTCATGTTGTTCGACGAACAGTGTCGGGCCAGGGTGCAGGCCCCAGATCATCAACCCACCGAGCATCACGGCGGCGGTGGCCGAACCGGGAATGCCCAGGGTCAACATCGGCAGCAGCGCACTGGTCCCGGCCGCATGGTCGGCGGTTTCCGGGGCGATCACGCCTTCGAGTTCACCCTTGCCGAAGTTCTCGCGGTTCTTCGAGAAGCGTCGTGCCAGGCTGTAGCTCATGAACGATGCCGCAGTGGGTCCGCCAGGAGTGATGCCCATCCAGCAGCCGACCAGGGTGCTGCGCACAATCGTCCACCAGTAACGGGGCAGCTTGGCCCAGGTGCGCAGGATGACCATCGGGGTGATGCGTGCATGTTCGCCACGGAACACCAGGCCTTCCTCGACTGTGCAGAGGATTTCGCCAATGCCGAACAGGCCGATGACCGCCACTTCGAAGCTGATGCCCGTCATCAGGGTCGGCTGGTCGAAGGTCAGGCGCAGGTTGCCCGAGACCGTGTCCATGCCGACTGCGGCCATGGCGAAACCGATCATCATCGCCACCACGGTTTTCAGCGGCGGGTTCTTGCTCATGCCGATGAAGGTGCAGAACGCCAACAGGTACACCGCGAAGAACTCCGGCGAGCTGAAGGACATGGCGAATTCGGCAATCCGCGTCGACAGGAACGTCAACAGCAAGACCCCGGCCAGCGCACCGATCAGCGCCGAACTGAAGGCCGCGGTCAGCGCTTCGGCGGCGCGGCCTTCACGGGCCATCGGGTAGCCGTCGAAGGTGGTCGCCACCGAGGAGGGCTCACCGGGTATGTTGAACAGGATCGAGGTGATCGAGCCGCCGAACAGCGCGCCCCAATACATGCAGGACAACAGGATGATCGCCGACACCGGCGACATGGTGAACGTCAGCGGCAGCAGCAACGCCACGCCATTGGGGGCGCCGAGGCCGGGCAATACGCCGACCAGAATGCCCAGCAACACGCCAATCACCATCAGGCCGATATGGCCGGGGGTCAGGATCAGGTTCATGCCTTGCAACAGGGAATCGAACTCGCTCATTTGAAATGTCTCCCGGCCAGGGCAATCCAGTCGCCAAGAGGGCCGGCATCCAGCGGGACCTTGAACCACAGTGCGAAAATCAGGTAGCTGGCGAGGACAGCACCGAGGGATATAGAAGCGATCATCAACTTGCCATAGGGTTTGACGCGGGTGTTGTCACGCCACATGAACCAGGCGATGAAGCAGGCCGAGGCCACATAGATACCGGTGAACGGCATGGCCGCGACGAACAGCGCAATCGGGATGAACACCGACAGCACTTGCCTGAACGCACTGCGGCTGACGAATGAGATGCTCAGCGCTTTCCAGCGCACCAGGGTCAGTACGCCGTTGCCCACACTCGCGGCGCTCAACAGCAGGCCGATGTAAAAGGGGAAGTAACCCGGCTCGGGGCCGGAATCGCCCCAGCCGATACCCTGTTCGACGCTGCCGTACATCACCACCACGCCGATCAGCGTGGTGAAGAGTGTCAGACCGAGTTCGACCCAGCGGGTACCGACCAGCGCCGGTGAATCCGAAGATTGGGACATGCAAACACCTCCAGCAGGTGACGGCCGTGCGCAGGCGGACGGCCGCGGACAACTCAGTTTTTCAGCCAGCCGGCTTCCTTGAACACCGGCGTGACGCGTGCGGTGTCCTTCTCGATGTAGGCGGTCAGTGGCTCGCCTTCGAGGAAAGTCGGCACCAGCGCGTTCTGCTTGACGTAGGCCTTGAACTCCGGGGTCTCGGTGACTTTACGCATCAATTCGACGTAAAAAGCGCGCTGTTCGGCGGTGACTTCGCCGGGCATGAACACGGTGCGCGGGAAACGGTACTGGTCGATGCCCAAGCCCTGTTCGTGGCAGGTCGGAACGTCGGCCCAGGCTTTATCACCGGCGACTTTCTCGGTGTAGCCCATGCGCTCCTTACTGAACACGCAGAGCGGCTCGACCTGGTCGCCACGCCATTGGCTGATGCTTTCGCTGGGATTGTTGACGTTGGCGGCGATGTGCTTGCCGGCCAGTTGGGTCGCCGCTTCACTGCCGCTCTTGAACGGGATGTACACCAGTTTGCTGTTGTTGGTCTGGTTCAGCAGCAGGGTCAGGGTCTGGTCGACGTCCTTGGACTGGCTACCGCCCATGCGCAGTTTCGACGGGTCGGCCTTGGCGGCTTCGTAGAAGCCCTTGGCATCTTTCCACGGTGCGCCTTTGTAGCTCCAGAGAATGAAGTCATCCTCGGCCACGGCCGCCACCGGAGTCAGTTCCTGCCATTGATAACCGAGCTTGGACACCAGCGGCAACAGGTAGATGTTGTTGGTGCCGATCACCAGTTTTTCCGCATCGCCCTTGTTCATTTTCAGGTCGAGGAAGGCTTCGGCGCCATTGCCGCCGCCCTTGTTCAGGACGATGGTATTGACGTCGAGGAACTTGTGGGTGGTGATGATTGACTGGATCAGGCGACCGAGCTGGTCGGTGCCGCCACCGGGACCTCCGGCGACGACGATTTCGACGTTCTTGTCCGGTTGCCAGGCATGGGCCAGAGCCGGGAGGATCCCTGCGGCGACCAGTGTGCAACCAAGAGCCAGACGGGACGTGCGACGGACGAATGCATTTCGCATGGAAGGGCCTCGTTTTTGTAGTTGTTATGGGTGACTTGTCGATGGAGAAAGTTGCAAGCCTGGAGTGAGTGTGGGAAGGCGCCGCCCTCGCGTCTAGTCAAAACAATACATACGCCGATAGCCTGGGGTTATAGGTTGTATTGCTGAAAAAGGCATTCATCACCGTAACCTCGGTGCCAGAGCCATTTGAGTAGAAAGCCAGTGCACGTGCAATACCCTGAAAGCCCTCTGAAAGCAGGGCATGACATAACCTGAGGCTATCGACTTATTTCAAGTTTTGATTGGACGGTTATCACTGGGGCTTCGATAGTGTTCGTCAGTAACGCCCACCCAGCGGTGTAATTGCACCATCGACCGGACACGGCCAGAACCCTTGAGGAGTGAAGCATGAACAAGACATCCATCGCCATGGTCCTGGGTGACCCGGCGGGCATCGGCCCGGAACTGATCGCACGCCTGCTCGGCGAGCCTGAAGTGCGCAGTCAGGCCAATGTGATTTTGATTGCCGACGAGGCGGAAATGCGCCGTGGCATGCGCATCGCCGGGACTGAGTTTCCGTATCGTCGCGTGGAATCTCTGGATCAGCTGGATTTTCGCGATGACACGCCGCTGTTCTATGACTTCCGTGGCGACACCATTGGCGAATTTGCGCGCAGTGAAGCCAGTGTCATCGGTGGCCGCTATAGCCTCGACACCCTGGAAAAGGCCTTGCGCCTGACCGAGGCCGGCAGCACCGACGCAGTGCTGTTCGGGCCGCTGAACAAGACCTCATTGCACATGGCCGGCATGGCCCACAGCGACGAGCTCCACTGGTTCGCCGAGTTGCTGGACTTCCACGGGCCGTTCTGCGAATTCAACGTGCTCGACAACCTCTGGACTTCCCGGGTGACCTCCCACGTCGCTCTGGCCGATGTGCCGGGCATGCTCACCCAGGCGAGGGTAGTGGAAGCGATCCAGCTGATCGACACCGCGCTCAAGCGCAACGGCCTGGAGAAACCGCGCATCGGTGTGTGTGGGTTGAATCCGCACAATGGCGACAACGGCTCGTTCGGGCGCGAAGAGCTGGACATCATCGGCCCGGCTGTTCGCTCGGCCAAGTCGCTGGGGATAGCGGCTGAAGGCCCGTATCCGGGGGACACGATTTTTCTCAAGGTGCAGGGCGATGCCAGTGCTTTCGACGCGGTGGTGACCATGTATCACGACCAGGGCCAGATCGCGATCAAGCTGATGGGGTTCTCCCGTGGCGTGACGGTGCAAGGCGGGTTGCCGATCCCGATTACCACGCCGGCCCATGGCACCGCGTTCGATATCGCGGGGCAGGGCAAGGCGAATGTCGGGGCGACCCGCCAGGCATTCGAGATTGCCTGCCGGATGGGGGCCAACAGCTACTGACACTGATCTGTAAAACAACACAACTCCACTGTGGGAGCGGGCTTGCTCGCGAAAGCGGTACGTCAGGCGACATTAATGTCGACTGACACGGCCTCTTCGCGAGCAAGCCCGCTCCCACAGTTTTTTGCGTTGTGGCTGATAACCCGATCTACCTGATAACCGGATTTTGCTATCACCCCTGGTTATCGATGGATGTGCATAAGTGATTATCCGTCCTTCCGGGTGCTGGCTAAAGTCGCTCCATCGAATGCCCGGACCGACCCACACGAGGGGCTCCGCGCAGCGACCCGACAACGACAAAAAAGCCGGCAGCGCAAGGAACTGTATTCATGAAAATCAAAGCCATCCGTACCCGCGTTTTCGAGTGGAAAGGCAAAGTCGTCCCACCGCAAGCGCACTTCTGCACCAACGCCAGCGACATCCTGTTCGAGCGTGGCGACGCCATGGGCTCGTTCCGTTTCCATGGCTGGCTGGTGGTAGAAGTCGAGACCGACACCGGTCTGGTCGGCATCGGTAACTGCGCCCTGGCGCCACGTGTGGCCAAGGAAATCATCGACACCTACCTGGCACCGATCGCCATTGGCGAAGACCCGTTCGACAACGAATACATCTGGCAGAAAATGTACCGTCAGAGCCACGCCTGGGGCCGCAAAGGCATCGGCATGGCGGCGATCTCGGCGATCGACATCGCCATCTGGGACATCATGGGCAAAGCGGTAAACAAGCCGGTGTTCAAACTGCTCGGCGGGCGGACCAAGGAAAAGATCTGGACCTACGCCTCCAAGCTCTACGCCAACGACAACCTGGACCTGTTCCTCGAAGAAGCCCAGGGTTATCTGAACCAGGGCTTCACCGCGCTGAAAATGCGTTTCGGCTACGGCCCGAAAGACGGCCCGGCGGGCATGCGCAAGAACATCGAACAAGTGCGGGCGCTGCGTGAACTGGCCGGCCCGGACATCGACATCATGCTCGAGTGCTACATGGGCTGGACCCTGGAATACGCCCGTCGCATGTTGCCCAAACTTGCCGAGTTCGAACCCCGCTGGCTGGAAGAGCCGGTGATCGCCGACGACATCGAGGGTTACATCGAGCTGAAGAAAATGGGGATCATGCCGATCTCCGGCGGCGAGCATGAGTTCACCTCCTACGGCTTCAAGGACCTGCTGGAACGCCGCGCCATCGACGTGATCCAGTACGACACCAACCGCGTCGGCGGCATCACTGCCGCACGCAAGATCAACGCCATGGCTGAAGCCTGGTCGGTGCCGGTAATCCCGCATGCCGGGCAGATGCACAACTACCACCTGACCATGTCCACCACCGCCTCGCCGATGGCCGAGTTCTTCCCGGTGTTCGACGTCGAAGTCGGCAACGAACTCTTTTACTACGTGTTCAAGGGCGAGCCACAACCGGTCAACGGTTACATCCAGCTCGACGACAACAAGCCGGGTCTGGGCCTGGAAATCTCCGATGAGTATTTGAGCGACTTCAACATCATCGAGTGACCTTGAGGCGCCGTTTTTGAACGGCGCCATCCACGACTTTCCGGAGGGCCGGACATGCGCCTGATTCAATTTGAAAACACTGCCGGGGAGCGCCAGGTCGGCCTCGTCGAAGGTTCACAGGTTCAAGTGCTGCGTGACACACGCAGCACCCGGGAACTGGCGATTGCGGCAATCCGCGCCCAGCGAAGCCTGCAAGAAGAAGCGGCCTTGCGCGGCACCGAGCCGGGTCCGGAGTACGCGCAACTGTTGCAACAGGGCAAGGTGCTGCCGCCGCTGGACCACGAAGACCCGGCCCATTGCCTGATCAGCGGCACCGGCCTGACCCATTTGGGCAGCGCCTCGACGCGGGACAAGATGCACCAGCAGGACGGCGCGGTGGAAGCGGGCATGACCGACACCATGCGCATGTTCAAGTGGGGCCTGGAGGGCGGCAAGCCCGCGTCAGGTCAAGTCGGTGCGCAGCCGGAATGGTTCTACAAGGGTGACGGCAGCATCGTCGTGCGCCCCGGCGCGGACTTCCCCGTGCCGCCGTTTGCCGAAGACGCTGGCGAAGAGCCGGAGTTGACCGGTCTCTACGTGATCGGCGACGACGGCCAGCCTTATCGGGTTGGTTATGCCTTGGGCAACGAGTTCTCCGACCATGTGATGGAGCGCCGCAATTACCTGTACCTCGCCCACTCGAAACTGCGCTTCTGTGCCTATGGTCCGGAGCTACGGGTCGGTGAACTGCCCCGGCACCTGGCGGGCACCAGCCGCATCACACGCAACGGCGAAACGATTTGGGAGAAAGAGTTTCTCAGCGGTGAAGACAACATGTGCCATAGCCTGGCCAACCTCGAATTCCACCACTTCAAATACGCGCAGTTCCTGCGACCGGGCGATGTCCACGTGCATTACTTCGGCACCGCCACGCTGTCGTTTGCCGACGGGGTTAAAACCCGGCCGGGGGATCGCTTCCAGGTCAGCCTCGATGAGTTCGGCGCACCGCTGGAAAACGGCATCGGCGAAAGCGCCCAGTCATTGGCCATCGGCCAGGTGCGCACACTCTGACCCCTGTAGGAGCCGGCTTGCCGGCGATAGCGATTTGGCACGCGACGTTGATGTTTGCCCTGCCATGGCCTTCGCCGACAAGCCGGCTCCTACAGGTCTGCAATCGATCAAGGAATCTGAAATGACCACGCCACTCGGACACAATTACATCGGCGGCCGGCGCAGCGCCAACGGCACCCTGCAGCTGCAAAGCGTCGACGCGACCAGCGGTGAGCCACTGCCCGGCAGTTTCTTCCAGGCGACCGACGCCGAAGTGGATGCCGCCGCCACTGCTGCCGCGGCGGCGTACCCGATCTACCGCAACCTCAGCGCGGAAAAACGTGCGCAGTTCCTCGACGCCATCGCCGATGAAATCGATGCCTTGGGCGATGATTTCGTCGCCACCGTGTGCCGCGAAACGGCGTTGCCGTCCGGGCGCATTCAAGGTGAGCGCGGGCGCACCAGCGGCCAGATGCGCCTGTTCGCCAAGGTCCTGCGCCGTGGTGATTTTTATGGCGCGCGCATCGATCGGGCACTGCCGGATCGTCAGCCGTTGCCGCGTCCGGATTTGCGGCAGTACCGCATCGCCTTAGGGCCGGTCGCGGTGTTTGGCGCGAGTAACTTTCCGCTGGCGTTCTCCACGGCCGGTGGCGACACCGCTTCCGCGCTGGCCGCCGGTTGCCCGGTGGTGTTCAAGGCGCACAGCGGCCACATGGCGACCGCCGAATGGGTGGCGGATGCGATCATCCGCGCCGCCGAACGGACTGAAATGCCGGCCGGCGTGTTCAATATGATCTACGGCGGTGGCGTTGGTGAATGGCTGGTCAAGCATCCGGCGATTCAGGCCGTGGGCTTCACCGGTTCGCTCAAGGGCGGTAATGCACTGATTCAGATGGCCGCGACACGGCCGCAGCCGATCCCGGTGTTTGCCGAGATGTCGAGCATCAATCCGGTGTTTCTGCTGCCCGAAGCGCTCGCGGTGCGGGGCGCGCAGATCGCCGCACAATTGGCCGGTTCGGTGACCCTGGGTTGTGGGCAGTTCTGCACCAATCCGGGTCTGGTGATCGGCCTGCGCTCGCCGCAGTTCAGCGCCTTTGTCGAAACGTTTTGCGCCAGCATGAACCAGCAACCGCCGCAAACCATGCTCAACGCCGGCGCGCTGGTCAGCTACAGCAAGGGCCTGGGCGAGCTGCACGAACATCCGGGACTGGCGCATCTGGCGGGCAAGCCACAACAGGGCAGTCAGGCTCATCCGCAGGTGTTCCAGGCGGATGTCAGCCTGTTGCTCAAGGGCGATGAGCTGCTGCAGGAAGAAGTGTTCGGACCGACCACCATCATCGTTGAAGTCGAGGACCGGGCGCAGCTGACGGCGGCGCTGCAGGGCCTGCGCGGGCAACTGACGGCGACTTTGATCGGCGAGGCCGAGGAGCTGCTGGCGTATCGCTGGCTGGCCGAGTCTCTGCAGGAGAAGGTCGGGCGGATTCTGCTCAATGGTTATCCGACGGGGGTCGAGGTCTGCGAAGCGATGGTGCATGGCGGGCCATACCCGGCGACGTCGGATTCTCGCGGCACGTCGGTCGGCACCCTGGCGATCGACCGATTCCTGCGGCCGGTGTGCTTCCAGAATTATCCGGATGCGTTGTTGCCGGAGGCGTTGCAGGATGCTAATCCGCTGGGGATTCGGCGGTTGGTGGATGGGGAGGTGAGTGACCTGCCTTTGTAATTGTCGGTGCCAGAGCTGACGCTTTCGCTGGCAAGCCAGCTCCTACAGGATGGGGTATTGCTCACAAATTTTGTGTACGACACCAATCTCTGTAGGAGCTGGCTTGCCAGCGAAGGCGTCATCGACAGCACCACATCACTGCCGGGCAACCACCTTGGAAGCCTTCACCACACCCGGCTTCAACACCAGCCACAACGCCGCCGCAATCAACACCCCGCCATAAATGTGCGCCATCGACAACGGCTCATCCAGCAACATCGCCCCCCACAACACCCCGAACGGCGGAATCAGGAAGGTCGTGGTCATCGACTTCACCGGCCCGACCGAGCTGAGCAAGCGGAAGTAAATGATGTACGCCAACGCGGTACATACCAGCCCCAGCCCCAGCAGCGACAGCCATACACTCCAGCCGCCCCAGCTCGCCGGCGGCTGGCTGATCACGCTGTAGCCAAACAGCGGCAGTAACAACAGCGTCGCGCCCAGCATGCTGCCCAGCGCCGAAAGGCGACTGTCGAGACCGCCGGCCTGGTCGAGCCAACGGCGTGCCAGAAACCCGGCGAAACCGTAGCAAGTGGTGGCGAGCAGGCAGGCGAGGGCGCCCATCAACAGGTCCATGTCGAACGCCACCGGCCCGGCCCGGGTCAGGATGCCGACGCCGAACAGGCCGAGAAATACCCCGCCGAGCTTGGCGACGGTGAGTTTTTCATGGAAGAACAAACCGCCGATCAGAACCCCCATTAGCGGCGTCGTGGCATTGAAAATCGCCGAGTAGCCGGCCGGCAGCACTTGGGCGGCGACGGAATAAAGGGTCGCGGGAATCCCGGAGTTGATCATCCCGAGCAGCATCACCGTCTTGAGTTTGCCTTTGAAGTCCCAGCTGATGCGCATCAGGCCCAGGATCACCAGCAACCCGACTGCCGCAATCGACACGCGGAAAAAAGCCGTGGGAATGCTGCCAATCACTGGGGCGATGATGCGCATGAACAGGAAGCTTGCCCCCCAAATGGCGGCAAGTGCCAGCAAACGCAGAGTATCGACGAGGTTCACAACGCTTTCCTTCCATGATTGGCGCGCAAGTGTCGCGCCAGTCACGGTTCAAGGCAATGGTTGCGTTGCGTCACACAGGGCCACTAAGCTCAGGCTCCAACGACAAGCATCAGCCGCCGAGGTTTTACCTATGCCGCAGCATTGGCCAGCCGCCGACATCGCCCGAATGATCCTCGACGGCTTTGACGATTACCGCGAGCATTTCCGTCAGATCACTGACGGCGCCCGAGCCCGATTCGAACAGGCCAAGTGGCAGGAGGCGCAAATCGCGTCGGCAGCGCGGATCAATCTGTACGAAGAAAAAGTCGGCGAAACCGTGGCGCGACTGCGCAGTTCCTTCGAAGCCGACACGCTGTTGGACGACAGTTGCTGGCCGCTGGTCAAGAGCGCCTACATCACGCTGATCGACCTGCGCTTCGACGATGAATTATCCGAGACCTGGTACAACTCGATTTTCTGCGGGCTGTTCAGCCACGACCTGATCAGTGATGGCTGCATGTTCATCCACACCACCCGGCCCAGCCTGCGCCGGGCCCGGGCCGCGCAAACCCGCACTTACAAACCTCAAGGCAGGCTGGCGGGCATGCTCGCCAGCGTGTTCGCCGATTACCGCTTCAGCGAGGAGTACGCCGACCTGCCCGCGGACCTGCGCCGTCTCGAAGGGCAATTGCGCGAGAACCTGCCGGACTGGGTGTGCAAGGATCCGGAACTGAGCGTCGAACTGTTTTCCTCGGTGCTCTACCGTAACAAGGGGGCGTACCTGGTGGGGCGCATCTACACCCAGGACGAGCAATGGCCCCTGGTGATTCCGCTGCTGCACCGCGAAGGCCGCGGGATTCAGATCGATGCGTTGATCACCGATGAAGCGGACGTGTCGATCATCTTCTCCTTCACCCGCTCGTATTTCATGGTCGACGTGCCGGTGCCGGCGGAGTTCATCGGCTTCCTCAAACGCATCCTGCCGGGCAAGCACATCGCCGAGCTGTACACCTCGATCGGTTTCTACAAACACGGCAAATCCGAGTTCTACCGGGCACTGATCAATCACCTGGCCAACACCGATGATCAGTTCATCATGGCGCCCGGCGTGCGCGGCATGGTCATGAGCGTGTTCACGCTGCCGGGTTTCAATACCGTGTTCAAAATCATCAAGGACCGCTTCTCGCCGTCGAAAAACGTCGATCGCGCCACGGTGATCGAGAAGTACCGCCTGGTGAAAAGCGTCGACCGAGTCGGGCGCATGGCCGATACCCAGGAATTTGCCGACTTTCGTTTCCCGTTGAGCAAGTTCGAGCCGGCGTGCCTTGAAGAGCTGCTCGAAGTGGCCGCGTCCACGGTGTCGGTGGAAGGCGACACGGTGCTGATTCGTCACTGCTGGACCGAGCGGCGGATGACTCCGTTGAACCTGTACCTGGAACACGCCAACCCGGCGCAGGTGCGCGAGGCACTGGAGGATTACGGCCTGGCGATCAAGCAACTGGCGGCGGCGAACATCTTTCCCGGCGACATGCTGTTGAAGAACTTTGGCGTCACCCGCCACGGGCGTGTGGTGTTTTATGACTATGACGAAATCTGCTTCCTGACCGAGGCCAACTTCCGCCATATCCCGCTACCGCGCACCCCGGAAGACGAAATGGCCTCCGAGCCGTGGTATTCGATCGGACCGCTGGATGTGTTTCCCGAAGAGTTTCCGCCGTTCCTGTTTGCCGATGCCGGGCAGCGCAAGCTGTTCGATCAATTGCATGGCGAACTGTACAACGCCGATTACTGGAAAAGCCTGCAGGAAGCCATTCGCGCCGGCAAAGTGATCGACGTGTTCCCATACCGGCGCAAGGGTCTCGATAACGAATGACCCCACACCCCCCTGTAGGAGCCGGCTTGCCGGCGAAGACGGCCTGACAGACACCCACACTGTGACTGACACACCACCTTCGCCAGCAAGCCGGCTCCTACAATAGTCCTTCAAATCTGCGACAATCGCCCCCCTGCGCCACTAGACGACTTATTGCGTACCTGATGACTGACGAATCGCCTTCCATCGACAAACTGCTGAAAAACCTCGACCACGCCATGCTCGCCGACCGCCACCGGCTGCGGCGGCAGTTGCTCGAGCTGCGCAAGAAACCTGACGAGGCCAAGCTGGCCCAGTGGGCGGCGCGCCTGCAGGCGTCCTGTGACCAGGTGCTGGCGCGGCGTGCCAGCCTGCCGGTGGTACGTTACGACGACAGCCTGCCGATTGCCGCCAAGCGCGATGAAATCAAGGCAGCGTTGCTCAAGCATCAGGTACTGATCATCGCCGGCGAAACCGGGTCGGGTAAAACCACCCAGTTGCCGAAAATCTGCCTGGAAATCGGCCGCGGCCAGCACGGCCTGATCGGCCACACCCAACCCCGTCGGATCGCTGCACGCAGCGTGGCCAGCCGGGTCGCCGAAGAACTGGGCACGCCATTGGGCGCGCTGGTCGGCTATCAGGTGCGGTTCGAGGATCAGAGCGATGCCAACACCCTGATCAAACTGATGACCGACGGCATCCTGCTCGCTGAAACCCAGAACGACCGCTACCTCGAGCGCTACGACACGATCATCGTCGACGAAGCCCACGAACGCAGCCTGAACATCGATTTCCTGCTCGGCTATCTGAAAACCCTGCTGCCCCGTCGCCCGGACCTGAAAGTCATCATCACCTCGGCGACCATCGACCTCGAGCGTTTCTCCAAGCACTTCGACGATGCGCCGATCGTCGAAGTCTCCGGCCGTACGTTCCCGGTGGAGACCTGGTATCGCCCGCTGACCCTGGAGCAGGACGAGGAGGGCAACCGCGTCGAGGATGACTTGACGGTGGATCAGGCGATCCTCGCCACCCTCGACGAAATCGCCGCGTTCGAACGCAGCGAGCGCAAGAGCCCGGGCGATGTGCTGGTGTTCCTGCCCGGCGAGCGCGAGATCCGCGACGCCGCCGACATGTTGCGCAAGGCCCAGCTCAAGCACACCGAAATCCTGCCGCTGTACGCCCGGCTTTCGCCCGCCGAACAGCAGCGAATTTTCCAGTCGCACCCGGGCCGGCGCGTGGTGCTGGCGACCAACGTCGCCGAAACCTCGCTGACGGTGCCGGGCATTCGTTACGTGATCGACAGCGGCACCGCGCGCATCAGTCGCTACAGCTATCGGGCCAAGGTTCAGCGCCTGCCCATCGAAGCCATTTCCCAGGCCAGCGCCAATCAGCGCAAAGGTCGTTGCGGGCGGGTTGAGCCGGGCATTTGCGTGCGGCTGTTCAGCGAAGAGGACTTTATCGGTCGTCCGGAATTTACCGATCCGGAGATCCTGCGTACCAACCTCGCGGCGGTGATTCTGCAGATGCTGCACCTGCGCCTGGGCGAGATCACCGATTTTCCGTTTATCGAGCCGCCGGACGGCAAGGCGATCAGCGACGGTTTCAACCTGCTGCAAGAACTCTCGGCGGTGGACCGCAACAGCCAGTTGACCCCGCTCGGTCGCCAGTTGGCACGGTTGCCGGTGGACCCGCGCATGGGCCGCATGCTGCTGGAAGCGGCGAAGCTCGGCAGCTTGCAGGAAGTGCTGATCGTCGCCAGCGCCATGTCGATCCAGGACCCGCGCGAGCGTCCGCCGGAGCGTCAGCAAGCGGCGGATCAGGCCCACGCGCAATGGAAAGACATCGACTCGGACTTCGCCGGGCTGGTCAATCTGTGGCGCGGTTTTGAAGAGCAACGCCAGGCGCTGACGGCGAGTCCGTTGCGCAACTGGTGCCGCAAGCATTTCCTCAATTACCTGCGCCTGCGCGAGTGGCGCGATTCTCACCGGCAGTTGAGCCTGATCTGCCGCGACATGCAGCTGAGCCTCAATAAAGAGCCGGCGGATTACCCGAAGCTGCACAAAGCCGTGCTCTCCGGCCTGCTTAGCCAGATCGGGCAGAAAACCGAAGACGGCGATTACCTCGGTGCCCGTCAACGACGCTTCTGGATTCATCCGTCCTCCGGGCTGGGTAAAAAGCGCCCGCAATGGCTGATGGCCGCCGAACTGGTGGAAACCACCAAGCTGTATGCGCGGATGGTGGCCAAGATCGACGCCGACTGGATCGAGCCGCTCGCCGGGCACCTGATCAAGAAAAACCACTTCGAACCCCATTGGGAGAAGAAGCGCGGTCAGGTGGTGGCGTTCGAGCAGATCACCCTGTTCGGGCTGATTGTGGTCGGCCGCCGACCGGTGCATTACGGGCCGGTCGATCCTGTGACGTCCCGTGAGTTGTTCATTCGTGAAGGCTTGGTGCGTGGCGAAATTCAGTCCAAAGCCAAATGCCTGACAGCCAACAAACAGTTGCTGGAACAGCTCGACGAACTGGAAGCCAAGGCCCGTCGCCGCGACATTCTGGCCGACGAAGAAACCCTGTTCGCCTTCTACGACGCGCGACTGCCGGCCGAGATCCACCAGACCGCGACCTTCGACAGCTGGTACCGGGTCAACAGCCAGAAAGATCCACAGCTGTTGATCATGCGCGAAGAAGATGTGCTGGCCCGGGAGGCCAGTGAGGTCACCGCCGCGCATTACCCGGACACCTTGCACATTGGCGATCTGGAGCTGGCACTGAGTTACCACTTCGAGCCCAACCATCCACGCGACGGCGTCACCCTGCGGGTGCCGGCGCCGCTGTTGCCGATGCTGCCGCCGGAACGCCTGGAGTGGCTGGTGCCAGGTGTGATCGAGGCCAAGTGCATCGCGCTGGTGCGCAACCTGCCCAAGGCCCTGCGCAAGAACTTCGTACCGGTGCCGGATTTCGTCAAGGCCGCGTTGCAGCGCATGACCTTCGCCGAGGGCTCGCTGCCCCAGGCCTTGGGTCGTGAATTGCTGCGCATGACCGGGGCGCGGGTCAGCGATGAAGCCTGGGCCGAAGCGGCGCAGCAGGTCGAAAGCCATCTGCGGATGAACCTGGAAATCGTCGACGGCCAGGGCAAGTTTCTCGGTGAAGGCCGGGATCTGGCCGAGTTGACCGCGCGTTTTGCCGAGGCCAGCCAGGCAGCCCTGGCCGTGCCGCAAACCGCGAAGAGTCAACAGCCGGTGGAAGCGAAAGTCTTTGCCGCCGTCGCTGAGAAAACCCAGCAGAAGATCGCCGGGCTGTCGATGACGGTCTATCCGGCGCTGGTGGAAGAGAGCGGTACGGTCAAGGAAGGGCGTTTCTCGACGCCGGCTGAAGCCGAATTCCAGCATCGCCGGGCGTTGCAGCGTTTGCTGATGCAGCAATTGGCCGAGCCGGCGAAGTTCCTGCGCGGCAAGTTGCCGGGGCTGACCGAACTGGGTCTGATGTACCGCGACATGGGACGTATCGACAGCCTGGTGGAAGACATTCTGCTGGCCAGTCTCGACAGCTGCATCCTCGACGGCGAAGACCCGCTGCCGCGCGATGGCGCCGCGCTGGCGGCGCTGGCCGAGCGCAAGCGCGGCGGCTGGACCGAGCACGCCGAGCGATTGGCGAAGCTGACGCTGGAGGTTCTCAAGCACTGGCACGGTCTGCAAAAACGCTTCAAGGGCAAGATCGATCTGGCGCAAGCCGTGGCCCTGAACGACATCAAGCAGCAGCTCGGTCATCTGGTGTATCCGGGTTTTGTGCGTGAAACGCCGATGCAGTGGCTCAAGGAACTGCCGCGCTACCTCAAGGCCATCGAGCAACGCTTCGAAAAACTTGGCGCTCAGGTCCAGAAGGACCGGGTCTGGAGCGGCGAGTTGTCCGGCCTCTGGAGCCAGTACCAGACGCGCGCCAACAAGCATGCACAGGAAGGCAAGCGCGATCCGCAGCTGGAACTTTATCGCTGGTGGCTGGAGGAATACCGGGTTTCGCTGTTCGCCCAGCAGTTGGGGACCAAGGTGCCGATCTCCGACAAGCGCCTGAGCAAGCAATGGAGCCAGGTCGAACCCTAAACCCGAGGCTTGTGCAATACCTGTGGGAGCGAGCTTGCTCCGGGCGGCGTTCCGACGATAGGGCCCTCACATTCAACATCCATGTTGCATGTCAGGCCCCTATCGCGAGCAAGCTCGCTCCCACAGGTTTTTTGTATTGCCTGTAGGTGGGAGTCATCCAGCAAAATGGCGCCAAACCCCAAGGTTTATGGCAAACTTCGCGCCTATAAACGCCAGCCCAGCGGATTTTATGCTTCACGAGCCCGGGCGGATCGGAATAAGCGATACCAGGTTTTGCGTCCGGACCTGGAATAGACCCTTTGCGTGTTGGTACGCCAGTGCCAACGCTTTCTGCCTGAACAGATCAGAGAAACGACCATGCATAACGTCGTCATCAGCGGCACCGGCTTGTACACCCCGGCCAACAGCATTTCCAACGAAGAGCTGGTGCAGTCTTTCAATACCTACGTCGGGCAGTTCAACGCCGATAACGCCGAAGCGATCGCCCGCGGTGAAATCGAAGCGCTGACCGAATCCAGCGCGGCGTTTATCGAAAAAGCCTCGGGCATCAAGAGCCGCTTTGTCATGGACAAGGACGGTATCCTCGACCCGCAACGCATGGCGCCACGCCTGCCGGAGCGCTCGAATGACGAGTGGTCGGTGCTCTGCCAGATGGCCATTGGCGCCGCCGAGCAAGCCCTGCAGCGTGCGGGCAAGACCGCCGCGGACATCGATGGTGTGATCGTCGCCTGTTCCAACCTGCAACGTGCCTACCCGGCCATCGCCATCGAAGTCCAGGAAGCGCTGGGCATCCAGGGTTTCGGCTTCGACATGAACGTCGCCTGCTCCTCGGCGACCTTCGGCATTCAGGCTGCCGCCAACAGCGTGCAATTGGGCCAGGCCCGGGCGATCCTGATGGTCAACCCGGAAGTCTGCACCGGTCACCTGAATTTCCGTGACCGCGACAGCCATTTCATTTTCGGCGACGCCGCGACCGCGGTGATCATCGAACGGGCCGACCTGGCTACCTCGCCGTACCAGTTCGACGTGGTCAGCACCAAGCTGCTGACCAAATTCTCCAACAACATCCGCAACAACTTCGGCTTCCTTAATCGCGCAGCGGAAGAGGGCATCGGAGCGACAGACAAACTGTTCGTCCAGGAAGGCCGCAAGGTGTTCAAGGACGTCTGCCCGATGGTCGCGGAACTGATCGCCAGACACCTGGAAGAAAACCAGCTCAACGTCACCGACGTGAAGCGTTTCTGGTTGCACCAGGCCAACCTCAGCATGAACCATTTGATTGTCAGGAAACTGCTGGGCCGTGAAGCCACCGAAGAAGAAGCGCCGGTGATTCTCGACACCTACGCCAACACCAGTTCTGCAGGTTCAGTGATTGCCTTTCACAAACATCAGGATGATCTGGCGGCCGGTTCGCTGGCGGTGCTCAGCTCGTTTGGCGCCGGTTATTCGATTGGTAGCGTGATTCTGCGCAAGCGCTGAACCCACCATTGTAGGAGCGAGCCTGCTCGCGAAAAACCTGAGAGCACCGCGGGGTGTCAGGTTTCCAACGTTATCGTTGACGACCTTCGCGAGCAAGCTCGCTCCTACAGGTGGAGGCGGCAACAAAACAGCCTGGCGTTGCTGCATCGGACGGATGATGGGGACCGATGCAGCAACGTCAGGCTGTAAAAAGATGCGCCTCGGGCTTCCTTGCCCGAGCCATGTAGCGAGGAATCAGAACTTGGCTTCTGCATCCAGTTGCAGGGTGTTGATTTTCGAATCCCGCAGGGTGGCGTTGGTGTAGTCGGAGTCAGCCATGAAGTACGTCGCACCGAGGGCGAAGTTCTTGTCGATCTCGTAACTCACTTTCAACTTGCTGCCGCGCGAACCGGTGAAACCGTTGGCGAAGTCGGAGTCGGTGAAAGCACCGACCACGGCGTTACGTTGAATGTCGCGATAGTTATAATCCACGCCGAAGCCGTAGAACTTGGTCTTGACGCCCGCCAGCCAGCCCATGTCCTGATCGTTGCTCGCACTGTCGTTGTTAACGACTTGACCGTACAACGACAGCGGCATTGGCAGGCCGCCGATGTCGAGCTGGCCGAAGCCTTCGTACACTTTGAATTCTTCGCCCGGGCTGTTGCCGTTGATGGCCAAGGAAGCGGTGTCCTCGTCGTTGTCGTAAGCGTAGAGACTGCCACCGAGCGTCATTTTCAGATTGTCGGTGATGGCAAAGCGTGCGCCCAACTGGCCAGCGTACAGGCGCAGGTCGTGACGGAACTGCTTGCCTTCGCCGTCGACGTTGTCCTGAAGGGTGTAGTGACCGGCGCTACCGAACAGCTCCGCCGTGCTGCCTAGCGGGTATTTGTAGGTCACAGCCAGACCTTCCGGGCTGATGTCGCTGTCCCAGATGATGTCGCCCATGCTCACCCAGGGCTGTGGCATCTTGCCGCCGATCAAGTGCAAATTCTTGATGGCCGTCGGGTGGTAGTCGACATAGCCCTGGTCCAGCCAGATATCTTTCTTGGAGAAGTTGCCTTCCAGGCTCTGGTTGGTGGAGCGAGCATCGTTGTTGTTGCCCGTGGCGATACGAATGCCGGTATCCACTTGCGGATTGATTTCGGTGTAGGCACCCAAGCGGACACGAATACGTTGACGATCCTGGTCGCCGGTGTTGGATACGCCATCGTTCTTGACCGTTTCCTGACGGAAACGAACGTCGCCCTTGAACTGGGTCTTGGCCGCCCACGCCAGTTTCTGGTCGAAGGTACTCAGTTCATTGGTTTTCTTCGCGGTCGCTGCGATTTGCTCATTGGTTTCTTGCTGAGCCTGACGCGCAATCTGCTGGTCCTTTTGATCCTTGGCCAGCTCGGCCTGCAATTCAGCGTACTGCGCCTGGGAAATCGAACCGTTGGCCTTGAGCATGTCGAGCAGTTTGGCGTCGACTGCGGCGCTGGCCGGAATACTCATGGCCAGCAACAGCCCGCCACACAGGGCCGCCGCAGTTTTCGTGGAAGCAAGACGCATATCAATCTCCGAAGATGTAAGAGGATGACTGAGCCATCCAGGACACAACCGACCTTAAAGGACGGAAAACAGTGGCCGGGTAGAACCCGACGCTCTAAAAACTGGCGCCAGTATCGCGATGGATTATTACAAGGCAGTGGCAAAGTGATGGCGTCTCGATGACGGTCTGAATACACCTGAACACCCTTATCCAGCGCACTGCGGTCGGATAGGTCGTGTGGAGCGCACGGCGATAAGCGATACTCGCGGGGCGTTCATGCAAAGAAGTGGAGAGGAAACCGATGCCGTTGCAACGTCTGGAAAATCTGTCCGAAATCGCTGCACACACCTGGGATGCCCTGGTGCCGGATAACCAGCCGTTTCTGCGCCATGCTTTTCTCAGCGCGCTGGAAGACAGCGGCAGTGTCGGCCCTCATTCCGGCTGGCAGCCTGAGCATTTGTTGCACATGGACGGTGATCGCTTGATCGCCGCGTTGCCCAGTTACCGCAAGTGGCATTCCTACGGCGAGTACGTGTTCGATCACGCCTGGGCCGATGCCTGCGAGCGGGCCGGTATCGACTATTACCCCAAGCTGCTGACCGCCGTACCGTTTAGCCCGGTCAGCGGGCCGCGGTTGCTGGCGGCCACCCTCGAAGACGGTTTTGAACTGCTGAAAAGCCTGCCCGGCTACCTTGAGATCGAACAACTCTCAAGTGCTCACATCAACTTCACCGATCCCTTTACCGACGCCGCATTGGCCGAACAACCCGGCTGGTTGCAGCGCATCGGCTGTCAGTACCACTGGCAGAATCGCGGGTATCGGGATTTTCAGGACTTCCTCGACGCCCTCAGTTCGCGCAAGCGCAAGCAGATGCGCAAGGAGCGCGAGCAAGTGACGGGGCAGGGGATTGATTTCGAATGGCTTGAAGGTCGGCAGCTGGATCAAGCGCAGTGGGATTTTGTCTATGCCTGCTACGCCAACACCTACGCGGTGCGGCGGCAGCGGCCTTATCTGACCCGGGAGTTTTTCAGCCTGTTGGCGGAACGGATGCCGGAAGCGATTCGCGTGGTATTGGCCAAACAGGGTTCACGGCCGGTCGCCATGGCGTTCAGCCTGGTGGGGGGCGACAGCTTTTACGGTCGTTATTGGGGATGCCTGGCGGAGTTCGACCGCCTGCACTTCGAGACCTGTTTCTATCAGGGCATGGACTATGCGATTGCCAATGGTTTCCAGCGCTTCGACGCCGGGGCCCAGGGTGAGCACAAGTTGATTCGCGGATTCGAGCCGGTGATCACCCATTCCTGGCACTACTTGCGCCATGCCGGCCTGAAGGCCGCGGTCAAGGACTTCCTGCGCCAGGAGCGCGTCGGAGTGCTGGCGTATGCCGAGGACGCCAGGACGGCCTTGCCTTATCGACAAGGTTGATCCCTTGTGGGAGCGAGCCTGCTCGCGAAGCGGTGGGTCAGGCAACATTGATGTCGACTGACATTGCCTCTTCGCGAGCAGGCTCGCTCCCACAGGGCGCGGTGGTGTTCCATAGGCTCAATCAATCCCGACAAAGCCACCCGTCTGGTGTTGCCATAACCGCGCATACAAACCGCCATGGGCCAGCAGTTCGGCGTGGCTGCCAGTTTCGGCGATCGTGCCTTTTTCCAGCACCACCAACCGGTCCATCCGGGCGATGGTCGAGAGGCGGTGGGCGATGGCGATCACGGTCTTGCCTTGCATCAGGGTTTCGAGGCTTTCCTGGATGGCCGCTTCGACCTCCGAATCCAGCGCCGAGGTGGCCTCGTCCATGATCAGGATCGGCGCGTCCTTGAGCAGCACCCGGGCAATCGCAATGCGCTGACGCTGGCCGCCGGAGAGCTTCACCCCGCGCTCACCGACATGTGCGTCGAAACCGGTGCGCCCTTCGGAGTCCGACAACAGCGGGATGAACTCGTCGGCCCGGGCCTTGCGTACCGCTTCCCAGAGCTCGGCGTCGGTGGCGTCGGGTTTGCCGTACAGCAGGTTGTCGCGGATCGAGCGGTGCAGCAGCGACGTGTCCTGGGTGATCATGCCGATACGCTCGCGCAGGCTTTCCTGGCCAACCTCGGCAATATTCTGGCCGTCGATGAGAATGCGCCCGCCCTGCACGTCGTACAGGCGCAGGAGCAAATTGACCAGGGTCGATTTACCCGCGCCGGACGGGCCGATCAGGCCGATTTTCTCGCCGGGTTTGATCGTCAGGTTCAGGTCGCCGATGATCCCGCTCTTCTTGCCATAGTGGAAATCCACATGCTCGAAACGGACTTCGCCACGGGGTACGACCAAGGGCTTGGCCTGTTCACGGTCGGTGACGCTGACCGGCTGGGAAATGGACTGCAAACCGTCCTGGACCATGCCGATGTTTTCGAAAATGCCGGTGACCACCCACATGATCCAGCCGGACATGTTGACGATGCGGATCACCAGGCCGGTGGCCAGTGCAATGGCCCCCACGGTGATCAGCGACTGCGTCCACAACCACAGGGCCAGGCCGGTGGTGCCGACGATCAGCAAGCCGTTCATGCTGGTGATGACCACGTCCATGCTGGTGACAACCCGGCCGGCCAGTTGGGCTTTTTCGGTTTGTTCCTTGATCGCTTCGCGGGCGTATTGCTGTTCGAAGTTGGTGTGCGCGAACAGCTTCAGGGTGGTGATGTTGGTATAGCCATCGACAATCCGCCCCATGAGTTTGGAGCGCGCATCGGAGGACACCACCGAGCGTTCCTTGACCCGTGGCACGAAGTAATAAAGGGCACTGATGAAGGCGACGATCCAGGTCAACAGCGGGATCATCAGGCGCCAGTCGGCTTCGGCGAACAGCACCAGCGAGCTGATCGCATAGATCAGTACATGCCACAGCGCGTCCACTGCCTGCACGGCGGAATCGCGCAACGAGTTGCCGGTCTGCATGATGCGTTGGGCGATGCGTCCGGCGAAGTCGTTCTGGAAAAAATTCAGGCTCTGCTTGAGCACATAACTGTGGTTCTGCCAGCGGATCAGGCTGGTCATGCTGGGGCTCAGGGTCTGGTGCACCAGCAGGTCATGCAGGCCAACAAAAATCGGCCGGAAAACCAGGGCTACCACCGCCATCCAGGCCAGCTCGATGCCATGATCCTTGAAGAAATCGACGTTCGGCGTGCCCTGGGCCAAATCGATGATGCGGCTCAGGTAGCTGAACAGCGCCACTTCGATCAGCGCGCCGATCAGGCCGACGATCAGCAGCACGGCGAAACTCGGCCAGACCTGCTTCAGGTAGTAGGTATAGAAAGGGAGAACCCGATCCGGCGGCGCGGCCGTCGGGGCATCGCGGAAAATGTCGATCAGTTTCTCGAAACGGCGATAAAGCATTGGTTCTCCGCCCGCGCACGGGCTCTCCCTTGAACAGTGCGAGCGGCGCACTCCGGCAGCCGCTCAAGACTTGCTGTGAAGCTTAGTCGATGACTTTGGCCGACTTGATGAACACAGGGTCGGCGGGCACATCTTTCATGCCGCCGCGAGTGGTGGTTGGCGTGTTGACGATGATGTCCACCACGTCCATGCCTTTGACGACTTTACCGAACACGGCATAGCCGTCGCCCTGATCCAGGAAGTCGTTGTCCTTGACGTTGACGAAGAACTGGCTGGTGGCCGAATCAGGATTAGAGGTGCGGGCCATGGACAGTGTGCCACGGACGTTATGCAGCCCGTTCTTGGACTCGTTCTTGATCGGTGCCTTGGTTTCTTTCTGCTGCATTTGTTGAGTGAAACCACCACCCTGGACCATGAAGCCCGGAATCACCCGGTGGAAAATCGTGTTGTTGTAGAAGCCGCTGTTGACGTAATCAAGGAAGTTCTTGGTACTGATCGGCGCCTTGACCGCGTCCAGTTCGATCTCGATCTGGCCGTTGGTGGTTTCCAGCAGCACGTGCGGCGCCTTGGCGGGCGTTGCGGCCATCAGATTGGCGGCAAACAGCACGGAGCCGGCGACGAGGGCGATTTTTTTCAGCATGGGTCAGTGATCCTGATTGGGTTTGTGTCGACTGCGATGAGAAACTCGAGCAGGGTTTGGTTGAAGCGTTCGGGTTGATCCAGCGGCGTGGCGTGGCGTGAGTCGGCGATCACCACCAGCCGCGCATCGGGCAGCAGTTTTACATAGGTTTCTTTCAGCGACACCGGTGTGTAGTCACGGTCGGCGCTGACGATGAGGGTTGGACAGGAAACCCTGGAAAGTCGTTCCTGAACCCCCCACCCAATGATCGCATCGAAGCTGGCGAGATAAGCACGTCTGTCGTTTTTTGCCCAGCGCTGAGCTATTTTTTGGCGCAATTGAGCCTGCCCTGGTTCAGGAAAGAGCTTGGCGCCCAAGGCTTTGCCGATGGCACCCATGCTGAGCATGTGCATCAGGCTCCAGCGCTTGAACCACTGCCAATACTCGTCGCGGCTGCGCAGTTTGACCTCGGGCGCGCTGTTGACGATGCACAGGCTCTTGAGCATTTGGGGCTGGTCCACCGCCAGTTGAAAACCGATCATGCCACCCATGGACAGGCCGACATAATGCACCGGGCCAAGGTTCAGATGCTCGATCAGCGCGACCAGGTCGGCACTGAACCCGGCAATGCTGTAGCGCTCGCGGGGTTTGTCGGAACGACCGTGGCCCCGTACATCCGGGACGATCACCCGGTAGCGCGTCGACAAGGCCGGGATCTGTTGTTCCCAGTCCAGGGTGCTGGAACCCAACCCGTGGACCAGCAGCAACGGCGCGCCGTGGCCGTATTCCTCATAGTGCAGGTTGCAACCTTCATGTTCGAAATAGGCCATGGTCACACTCCGTGTCAGGCTTGTTCAGGGGCGGCGAACGGCGCATCCAGCGGCGCGGTATCAAAGGTGCGCAGCAATTCGATGAGTATCTGTGTCGCCGGGCCCAGGGGTTTGTCCTTGTTCGAATACAGGTAGAAGCTCGGATTCCGGCTGCCGCCCTGATCCAACGGTAGCAGCTTGAGCGTACCTTCCTTGAGTTCCCGTTCGATCATGTGCCGCGGCAACCAGGCAAAACCCAGGCCGCTGCCGACAAAAGTCGCCGCGGTGGCCAGGCTGCCGACGGTCCAGCGCTGCTCGGCACCGAGCCAGCCGACATCCCGTGGCTGCTGGCGACCGGAGTCGCGAATCACCACTTGCATCTGGCTTTCCAGGTCCTGGAAACTCAGTTCGCGATTGAGGCGGTGCAGGGGATGGTCGGGGTGGGCGACCGCGACGAATTCGACGTCGCTCAATTCCGCGCCCAGGTAACCGGGAATGCTGAAGCCGGTGATGGCCAGATCGGCCACGCCTTCAAGCAAGACTTCCTCCACGCCCGACAACACCTCTTCGCGCAGACGCACCCGGCAACCGCGGCTTTGCGGCATGAACGCGGTCAAGGCACGCACAAGACGGGCGCTGGGGTAGGCGGCATCGACCACCAGCCGCACTTCCGCTTCCCAGCCTTGCTCCATGTGGTGGGCCAGGTCTTCGAGCTGACTGGCCTGTTTCACCAGTTGCCGGGAACGGCGCAGCAACACGCCGCCGGCTTCGGTCAGCACTGCCTTGCGACCGTCGATACGCAGCAGCGGGACGCCGAGCTGGTCCTGCATGCGTGCCACGGTGTAGCTGACCGACGATTGCGAGCGGTGCAGCGCTTCGGCGGCCTGGGCAAAACCGCCGTGGTCGACCACGGCCTGCAGCGTTCGCCATTGATCAAGGGTCACGCGGGGCGCTTTCATGAACAGCTCCTCTTGTCTAAGCTGGCAGTCCCTTCTGGAGACTGCTGAATGAAAAAATTCTGTTGTGTGATGCTGGCGCTGCTGCCGCTGACGGCGTTTGCCTATCCGATCGATGTGCAAAAGCAGTTGAACGGCTTGAGCATCGACTACAACGCCTACGACACCGACAGCGACATCGCGTCCATTCAGGTCAACAACTACGGCACGACCGATGCGACCTGCAAGGTGGTCTTCAACAATGGCCCGGAAGCGCCGCGCACCCGCACGATCAACGTGCCTGCCGGCAAACACACCAATGCCACGGCCAAGTTCACCCGAACCATCATCAAGATGCGCATCAACCTGAGTTGCACCCCGAAATAATATCGATATCCCCCTGTGGGAGCGGCGGTGCGACGATTCGACTTGCTCGCGAAAGCGGTGTGTCAGGCGACAGAGATGGCGCCTGACAAGACGCCTTCGCGAACAGGCCGGTCTCGCTCCCACAGGGAATACCCAGCTTATAAACGAATTTATTGATGGGTTATAGCAGTTATTTGCGCTTTTTCATCGATATGGTTCTGTTTAACCTTCACTCCATCGACCTACAGCATTCTCAGATGGAGGCTACAGCCCATGTCCCGCGTTCTGATCATCGAAAGCAGTGCCCGTCAGCAAGACTCGGTTTCCCGTCAACTGACCCAGACATTCATCAATCAGTGGCAAGCCGCTCACCCCAACGATCAGATCACCGTACGTGACCTGGCCGCCAACCCGGTGCCGCATCTGGACATCAACCTGCTGGGTGGCTGGATGAAACCCGCCGAACAGCGCAACGACATCGAACAGGCTTCGCTGGAACGCTCCAACCAGTTGACTGACGAACTGTTGGCCGCCGACGTGCTGGTCATGGCAGCGCCCATGTATAACTTCGCGATCCCGAGCACCCTCAAGGCCTGGCTCGACCACGTGCTGCGCGCCGGCGTGACTTTCAAGTACACCGAGACCGGCCCGCAAGGTCTGCTCAGCGGCAAGCGTGCCTACGTGCTGACGGCTCGCGGCGGGATCTATGCCGGCGGTCCGGCGGATCATCAGGAACCCTACCTGCGCCAAGTCATGGCCTTCATCGGCATTCACGATGTGACCTTCATCCACGCCGAAGGCATGAACCTGGGCGGCGACTTCCAGGAGAAAGGCCTGAACCAGGCCAACGCCAAGCTTTCCCAGGTTGCCTGAGGCGTTAATCGCCAGATAATCGCCGGATGATTTAGTGATCTGGCGTAACCCCTCAAGCCTGTACGCGCATCGAACCTCCCTTTGCACTTGTTGCTCCTGAGTGCGGTAGCCCGATTGAACGCTTTAGCGAGATCGGGCTTTTTTTTTGCCTGCATTTTATCGGGCTCAAACACAAACCCCCTGTAGGAGCTGGCTTGCCAGCGAAAGCGGTGTGTCAGGCAACATTGAACTTGACTGAGCCACCGCCTTCGCTGGCAAGCCAGCTCCTACAGGGGTTTGTATTGCCTGACGAGTCGCGATCACGAGCAAAACCCGCTATCGTCGCCGCCATTGAAAAACGAGGCGAGCATGGGCTATCTACTTTTTGTCACGCTGATCCAGGCGTTTTCCTTCAGCCTGATCGGCGAATACCTGGCCGGGCATGTCGACAGTTACTTCGCGGTGCTGGTGCGCGTGGTGCTGGCGGGCTTGGTGTTTATCCCGCTGACGCGCTGGCGCTCGGTGGAACCGGCGTTCATGCGCGGCATGTTGCTGATCGGTGCGTTGCAGTTCGGCGTGACTTACGTTTGCCTGTACCTGAGCTTCCGGGTGCTGACGGTGCCGGAAGTGCTGCTGTTCACTATCCTCACGCCGTTGCACGTAACCCTGATCGAAGACGCCCTGAACCGGCGCTTCAATCCCTGGGCCTTGATCGCGGCACTCGTTGCGGTACTCGGCGCGGCAGTGATCCGTTTTGACCGGATCAACCCGGACTTCTTCATGGGCTTCCTGCTGCTGCAACTGGCCAACTTCACCTACGCCGCCGGGCAGGTGCTTTATAAACACCTGGTGGCCCGTCACCCGAGCGACTTGCCGCACTACCGCCGCTTCGGCTACTTCTACCTCGGCGCTTTGGCGGTGGCATTGCCGGCGTTTCTACTGTTCGGCAAACAGAACTTTTTGCCGGAAGCACCGTTGCAATGGGGCGTGCTGCTATTCCTCGGCCTGGTCTCGACGGCGTTGGGCTTGTACTGGTGGAACAAGGGCGCATGCCTGGTGAATGGCGGGACGCTGGCGGTGATGAATAATTTGCACGTGCCGGTGGGATTGCTGATCAATTTGCTGATCTGGAATCAGGATGAAGAGCTGGGGCGGTTATTCCTGGGCGGGTCGGTGATTCTGGCAGCGGTCTGGATCAGTCGGTTGGGCATACGCCAACCAGCAGTCGCACACTGAACCCTGTGGGAGCGAGCTTGCTCGCGATAGCGGAGTATCAGTCGACATCAATGTTATCTGACACATCGCTATCGCGAGCAAGCTCGCTCCCACAGGAATACGCGGTGCTACATGACGTGCTTTTCAGGCTCGGGAATATGGCTCGCACCCAGCATCGCCGGGAGTAACCCGGCTCTCAGATCCCCGCCACTCGGCTGCTGATACAGACTCAAGCCAAACTCCGGCAGCACCGCCAGCAGATAATCGAAGATATCCCCCTGGATCCGCTCGTAATCGGCCCACGCCGTCGTGCGGGTGAAACAATAGATTTCCAGCGGAATGCCCTGGGCGGTGGTCTGCATCTGGCGGACCATGCACGTCATGTTCGGCTGGATTTCCGGGTGGCTCTTCAGATAGGCCAGGGCATAGGCGCGGAAGGTCCCGATATTGGTCATCCGCCGCCGGTTGGCCGACATCGCCGCGACGTTACCCTGGGCTTCGTTCCAGGCCTTGAGTTCGGCCTGTTTGCGGCTGATGTAATCGGTCAGCAGATGAACCTGAGCCAGCTTCTGCTCTTCGTCGTCGCGAATGAAGCGCACGCCGCTGGCATCGATGAACAGGCTGCGCTTGATCCGGCGTCCACCGGACTGCTGCATGCCGCGCCAGTTCTTGAACGACTCGGACATCAGGCGCCAGGTCGGGATCGACACAATGGTCTTGTCGAAATTCTGCACTTTTACCGTGTGCAAGGTGATGTCCACCACGTCACCGTCGGCACCGACTTGCGGCATCTCGATCCAGTCGCCGACCCGCAGCATGTCATTGCTGGTCAGCTGCACGCTGGCGACAAACGACAGCAGCGTATCCTTGTAGACCAGCAGAATGACCGCCGACATGGCACCCAGGCCCGACAGCAGCAACAGCGGCGAACGGTCAATCAATGTCGCGACGATGATGATCGCGCCGAATACGTACAAGACCATTTTCGCCAGCTGCACGTAGCCTTTGATCGAGCGGGTGCGGGCGTGTTCGGTGCGGGCATAGATGTCCAGCAGAGCGCTGAGCAAGGCGCTGATGGCCAGCACCAGGAACAGGATGGTGAACGCCAGCGCCACGTTGCCGAGAAAGGTCAGGCTGGTCTTGCCCAGCTCCGGCACCAGATGCAGGCCGAACTGGATCACCAGCGAGGGCGTCATCTGCGCCAGGCGATGAAACACCTTGTTGTGGCGAAAATCGTTGATCCAGTGCAGCGCCGGCTGTCGACCAAGGATTTTGGTCGCGTGCAGGATGAGGTAGCGCGCCACTCGTCCGAGGATCAGCGCAATCACCAGCAACAACAGCAGCCCGAGGCTGGAATGCAGGAGCGGATGCTGATCGAGCGCACCCCAAAGGTCTTGAACGTTGAACCAGAGCTGTTTGATATCCATGGGCAAAAAGGGGTCTTCTATTGGATGCGACGAAGCGATTAGAGCATTTAAGATGCGTTGGATGAGGTTTGATGACAAAAGGCGCAACAAAAAAACCATTGTTTAGCGCCGTTTGTATAAAGAAACTCGGCCTTCGCGCTCGAAACCGTTACCCTATGCAGCTGTTTTTTTGTATTTCTTCGAGGTAGCACCCGTGTTTTCCCAATTCGCCCTGCACGAACGCCTGCTCAAAG
>Ga0213829_1000527_pt1 | contig 35401 bp, 27 predicted proteins | sample MC6MC0896MG_FD_180665 | JGI IMG/M metagenome (GOLD analysis project Ga0213829, IMG submission 180665) | Enriched soil aggregate microbial communities from Iowa State University, Ames, United States - MC6-MC0896-MG | ecosystem: Environmental > Terrestrial > Soil > Unclassified | place: USA: Iowa...
TGGGCATCGTCATACAGGCGTTCCAGCTGGCCGGCATACCAGCGCAGCGCAAGATCGACATCCGCGGGCCAGCGCAGGCCGGGGTCGCACAATGCTGCGTAGGTGTCGGCAAACGCGCCCCACTCTTCTTGGGCGGCTGCGCCCGGCTTGAATTCGCGCAGGGCTTGCAACGGTTCGGCGGATGCGGACATGGCGTCCATCAGTTTGCCGGCCGTGGCGGGGCCAATGCCCGGCATCAGCTGCGCCACGCGAAAGCCCGCCATACGGCCACGCGGGTTCTCGGCCCACCGCAACAGCGACAACAAATCCTTCACGTGCGCGGCTTCCAGAAAACGCAGGCCGCCGAATTTCACGAAGGGGATGTTGCGGCGGGTCAGCTCAAGTTCCAGCGCGGCGCTATGGCTGGCCGTGCGAAACAACGCCGCCTGCGATTTCAGCGTGGCGCCGCCCTCGCGCTGCGCCAACACCTGATCGGCCACCCAACGCGCCTGGCCGGCTTCATCGCTGACGGTCACCAGTTCAGGCAATTGCGACGACGCGCGATCCGTCCAGAGGTCTTTGGCGTAGCGCTCGGTCGCCAGCCCGATCACCGCATTCGATGCGTTCAGGATGGGCTGCGTGGAACGGTAGTTGCGGTCCAGCGTGATGACGCGCGCGGGCTTGGGGAATTGCGTCGGGAAGTCCAGGATGTTGCGCACCGTGGCCGCGCGGAAGGAATAGATGGATTGGGCGTCGTCGCCCACCACCGTCAGCCCGCGCCCATCGGGCTTCATCGCCAGCAGAATGGCCGACTGCAAGCGGTTGGTGTCCTGGTATTCATCCACCAGCACGTGGTCGAACCGCGCCCCCACGTCGGCCGCGATGCCGGGGTCGGACATCATCTCGGCCCAGTAGAGCAGCAGGTCGTCGTAGTCCAGCACCTGCTGATCCTGCTTGGCGGCCACATAGCCGCGAAACAGATTCTTCAGTTCGTCTTCCCATTGGGCGCACCACGGGAATGACGTTTTCAGCACGTCGGCCACCGGCGTCTGGCTGTTGACCACGCGCGAATAAATGGCCAGGCACGTGCCTTTCAAGGGAAAGCGGGATTTGGTGGACGACAGGCCTTGCTCATGCCGGACCATGCCCATCAGGTCTTCGGCATCGCCGCGGTCATGGATGGTGAAGGCTTCAGACAGCCCGATGCGCAGCGCGCAGTCGCGCAATAAGCGCGCACCGATGGCGTGGAACGTGCCGGCCCACGGCAGCGACGGCGCCTGTTGCGAGCCGCGCAGGTTCATCACCCGCTGCAACACCGAACCTACGCGGCGATCCATTTCCTGCGCGGCGCGGCGTGAAAAGGTCAGCAGCAACATGCGCTGCGGGTCTGCGCCATTCAGGATCAGGTGCGCGACACGATGCGCCAGCGTGTTGGTCTTGCCCGAACCCGCCCCCGCAATCACCAGCAAGGGGCCGTCATCGCCAGAAGCGCCCGCCACGCCGAATTCGGCAGCCTCGCGCTGCGCGGAATTCAAGTCGGCCAGGGGGTCGGGACGGCTGGGAGTAGAGGCGGAATTCTGTTCGGACATGACGCGTTGTGACGGCGCTGGAGACGGCTGGGCGGCAAAACCTGACCGGCAGGCTGGGCTGAATTGGCGGCCAATGACTGGCTATTTATCCAGCTATCATAGCGTAGCCAGCCCCGCCGCCGGCACGATACGAACCCGATACCCCCCAATGCGCCTTCTGACTGGCACCGCCTCCTGGACCGATCCCACGCTGCTTGCATGCGGCCGCTTCTATCCGCCCGAGGCCCGCAGCGCCGAATCGCGGCTGCGCTTTTACGCCTCGCGCTACCGGCTGGCCGAGGTCGATTCCAGCTACTACGCCCTGCCCTCGGCCGACAACGCTTATCTGTGGGACCAGCGCACGCCGGACGATTTTGTCTTCAACATCAAGGCCTTCCGGCTGTTCACCGGCCACCAGACGCCGCTTGCCGCCCTGCCGCGCGACATCCAGCGCGAACTGGACGATTGGCCCGAGCCCATCATCTATCACGGCCAGATGCCGGAAGACTTGCGCGATGAGCTGTGGCGCCGCTATCAGCTGGCGCTGGAACCGCTGCGGATGCCAGGCAAGCTGGGCGCGGTGCATTTCCAGTTTCCGCCCTGGGTCCGGCGCGATGCGCGGGGCCGCGCGCATGTGGCCGACTGCGCGCGGCGCATGCAAGAGCATCTGATTTCGGTGGAATTCCGGCATCGCAGCTGGTTTGACAGCGCGGCCGCCATCGCGGACACATTGGCGTTTGAGCGCGATCTGGGCGTGGTGCACACGGTGGTCGACGCGCCGCAAGGCTTCGAGAACACGGTGCCCGCCATATGGGAATGCACGCATCCCGATCTGACCTTGTTGCGCCTGCATGGCCGCAACACGGATGCGTGGAATGTGTCGGGCACAGCGTCGTCAGGGCGCTTTCAATACGAGTACACCGAACAGGAATTGGCGGAGCTGGCGGAACGTTTTTCGCGGCTGGCCACGCAAAGCACACAGGCGCACGCCGTGTTCAACACCAACTTTGAAGACCAGGGCATGCGCAACGCCGCCGCCTTTGCGTCTGCGCTGTTGCCGTTTTGACCCTGACGGGTCCCGCTCAAGCCGCAGCCGGCTTGCGCGCCACTTCCGCCAGGCTTTCCAGCAGCACCTCGAACTTGCGCGCGATATCGTGCTCGGGCACACAGGCATACCCCAATAGCAGCCCCGGCCGCCGCCCTTCGTCATTCACGTAATAGCGCGACAGCGCACGCGTCAGCACGCCTTTGCTGCGCGCCACGTCCACCACGCGCAGGTCGTCCATGTCCGGCGGCAGCGTCAGCACCAGATGCAAGCCCGCCATGCTGGCGTCGCGATGCAGCCATTCCGGCCCCAGGCGGCGTTCGATCAGATTGACGAGCATCGCGCGCCGCCGCCCATACAGCATGCGCATGCGGCGGATGTGCGCGGCGTAATGGCCCTCTGAAATAAAGGTCGCCAGCGCCGCGTGCGTCATCAAATGCCCCTCGCGGTAGAGCTCGGCGTGCGCGGCCTGAAACGCGGCCGTCAGCGGCTTGGGCAGCACCAGATAGCCCACGCGCAGCCCCGGGTACAACGTCTTGCTGAACGTACCCATATAGATAACGGGCGCGTCTGGCTCCAGGCCCAGCAGCGATGCAATGGGCCGGCCCGAGAAGCGGAACTCGCTGTCGTAATCGTCTTCGATGATCCAGCTGCCGCACTGCCGCGCCACGGCCAGCAACTGGCGGCGCCGGGTCAGCGACATGACAGGGCCAAGCGGATATTGATGCGACGGCGTGACGAAGATGAAGCGCGGCGGCGTGCCCACCGTGTCAGGCAGGCGCATGCCTTCTTCGTCCACGGGCAAGTGCACGGTGTGCAGGCCATTGGCTTGCAGAATGGTGCGGGCGCCCCAGTAGCCCGGGTCTTCGACCCACGCCGTTTCGCCGGCGTCGCCCAGAATGCGGGTGGTAAGGTCGATGGCTTGGTGCGAGCCTTCGGTGATGATGATCTGTTCCGGGTCGCAATCAATGGAACGCGTCAGCGCCAGATGTTGGGCCAGGGCCTCGCGCAGCGCAGGCAGGCCGCCACCGTAGGCGTAGGTCAGCAAGTCGGGCGACGGGTTGCGCCACAGCGCGCTGAAAATGCGGCCAAACTTCTTGTGCGGGAATTCGGTCAAGTCGGGCACGCCCGGCATGAACGCCCCCCATTGATAAGGCGAGGCCGATACGCCATCGACGATGGCCGCGCCGCGCGGCGACAGCGCCGGCCCCGGCTGGGCTTGCGGCGGCTGGCGCAGGCGGCGGCCGCTGGCCAGGTAAGAGTCCGGCACCGACGCGTTGACGAAGGTGCCGTTGCCCTGGCGGCTGCGCGTATAGCCTTCGGCCAGCAGTTGGCTGTAGACGTGAACGACGGTGTTGCGGGCGATGCCGAGCTCGGCGGCCAGGTCGCGTGAGGCGGGCAGGCGCGAGTCCGCCGCGATGGCGCCATCGAGAATCGCTTCACGGATTCCGCGATACAGGCGCTTGTTCATCGGCTCAGTAGAGCCATCTGCCAAGCGCAGCAGAAGCAAGTCACCAACAATGGACCGCAATTGGTTCTACCTGTTTTATCAAAGTGGTTCCCACAAATGGGGCCATCGTAGCATTAAATAAGGTTTTTCCCGCCCATCACGTTCCCCGAGGCAGAGATGAAGAATCAGGACCTGAATACCCGTCGTTCCCTGGCCACGCCGCGCGGCGTTGGCGTCATGTGCGACTTCTACGCCGTGCGCGCCGAAAACGCCACGCTGTGGGACGCCAACGGCAAGGAATACATCGATTTCGCAGGCGGCATCGCCGTGCTGAACACCGGCCATCTGCACCCCAAGGTCAAGGCCGCCGTGTCCGCCCAGCTGGACAACTTCACGCACACCGCCTACCAGATCGTGCCGTATGAAGGCTACATCTCGCTGGCTGAGCGCATCAACCGCCTGGCCCCCATCGACGGCCTGAAAAAGACCGCCTTCTTCACGACCGGCGTCGAAGCCGTTGAAAACGCCATCAAGATCGCGCGTTCGTCGACGGGCCGCTCGGGCGTCATCGCCTTCTCGGGTTCGTTCCACGGCCGCACCATGCTGGGCATGGCGCTGACCGGCAAGGTCGCCCCGTACAAGCTGTCGTTCGGCCCGATGCCCGGCGACATCTATCACGTGCCGTTCCCCAACGCCACGCAGTCCATCAGCGTTGCCGACTCGCTCAAGGCGCTGGACTTGCTGTTCAAGTGCGACATCGATCCCAAGCGCGTGGCCGCCATCATCATCGAACCGGTGCAAGGCGAAGGCGGCTTCAACATCACCCCGCCTGAACTGATGACCGCGCTGCGCAAGCTCTGCGACGAGCACGGCATCCTGCTGATCGCCGACGAAGTGCAAACAGGTTTTGGCCGCACCGGCAAGCTGTACGCGATGGAACACCACTCGGTGCAAGCCGACCTCATCACCATGGCCAAGAGCCTGGGCGGCGGCTTCCCGATTTCGGGCGTTGTCGGCCGCGCCGATGTCATGGACGGCCCGGCCGCTGGCGGCCTGGGCGGCACCTACGCCGGCAACCCGCTGGCGGTTGCCGCCGCGCACGCCGTGCTGGACGTCATCGCTGAAGAAAAGCTGTGCGACCGCGCCAACGTGCTGGGCGAGAAGCTGCGCGCCCATCTGGAAGGCCTGCGCGCCAAGGTGCCGGGCATCGCCGATGTGCGTGGCCTGGGTTCGATGGTGGCGCTGGAACTGAACGACGCCCATGGCAAGCCGGACGCCGAAGCCGTCAAGCGCGTGCAAGCGCGCGCGCTGGAGCAAGGCCTGATCCTGCTGAGCTGCGGCGTGTACGGCAACGTGCTGCGCTTCCTGTACCCCCTGACAATTCCCGACGCGCAATTCGACCGCGCGCTGGTTATCCTGTCGGAAGCGCTGGCCGCTTGACGTTCAGGGCCTGAACCCCGATAGCCGGTGGGCAGGCATGGCAATTGCGGGCGTGCAGCGGTTTACCGCCACGCCCGCAGCCGTTTCCTGACCCCGCTGCATTTCATTCAAGGAGACTCCAATAATGACCGCTTTGACTCACCCCCTGTCGCGCCCTGAACTGCTGCGCGACGCCTGCTACATCGACGGCAAGTGGGTTGGCGCCGGCAGTGGCGCGTCGATTCCGGTGGACAACCCCTCCACTGGCAAGACCATCGTGTCCGTGCCCAAGCTGGGCCGCAAGGAAACCGAACAAGCCATCGCCAGCGCCCAAGCCGCGCTGCCGGCCTGGAGCGCCAAGACCGGCAAGGAACGCGCCGCGATCCTGCTGAAGTGGGCGCAACTGATGATGCAGAACCAGCAAGACCTGGCCGCCATCATGACGTCCGAGCAGGGCAAGCCCGTGACGGAAGCCGCCGGCGAAATCGCCTACGCCGCCTCGTTCCTGGAATGGTTTGCCGAAGAAGCCAAGCGCATCGACGGCGACGTGCTGCAAAGCCCCAAGGCCGGCCAGCGCCTGCTGGCGTTGAAGCAGCCCATCGGCGTAACCGCCGCCATCACGCCGTGGAACTTCCCGGCCGCCATGATCACCCGCAAGGTCGGCCCCGCGCTGGCTGCCGGTTGCACCATGGTCGTCAAGCCCGCTCAGCAAACCCCGCTGACCGCGCTGGCGCTGGCTGTGCTGGCCGAAGAAGCCGGCGTGCCGGCTGGCGTGTTCCACGTCATCACCGGCAGCTCGCGCGACATCGGCGCCGCCCTGTGCGAAAGCGACGTGGTGCGCAAGCTGAGCTTCACGGGTTCCACCGAAGTCGGCCGCACGCTGATGGAGCAATGCGCCCCGACCATCAAGAAGCTGTCGCTGGAACTGGGCGGCAACGCGCCCTTCATCGTGTTCGACGACGCCGACCTGGACCGCGCGGTCGACGGCATCCTGGCGTCCAAGTACCGCAACGCAGGCCAGACGTGCGTGTGCGCGAACCGCATCTACGTGCAGGCCGGCGTGTACGAAGAAATCGCCAAGCGCCTGGTCGCCAAGGTCAACGCCATGAAGGTGGGCGACGGCTTTGCCGATGGCGTGACGCAAGGTCCGCTGATTGACGCCAACGCCGTGGAAAAGGTGCAGGAGCACATCGCTGATGCGACCTCGCACGGCGCCAAGGTCATCGCTGGCGGCAAGCCGCATGCGTTGGGCGGCACGTTCTTCGAACCGACCGTCGTGCGCGACGTGACGCAGTCGATGCGCTTTGCCACCGAAGAAACCTTCGGCCCGGTCGCGCCGCTGTTCCGCTTCGAAACGGAAGAAGAAGTCATCGGCATGGCCAACGACACCATCTTCGGTCTGGCCGCTTATTTCTTCACCCGCGACTACGCCCGTATCTGGCGCGTGTCCGAGTCGCTGGAATACGGCATCGTCGGCATCAACACGGGGTTGATCTCGAACGAAGTCGGCCCGTTTGGCGGCGTGAAGCAATCCGGCCTGGGCCGTGAAGGCTCGAAGTACGGCATCGAGGAATACCTCGAAATCAAGTACCTCTGCGTGGATCTGGGCGCCTGACGCCCAACGGGTGCGCGGCGCCCTGCCGCGCACCGGGGATAAGCCGGGATGTCACCAGACATGCCCCGCTTATCCCCAGCAACTGTGGACAACCCGGCAGATAACTCCTGCATAGCCGGAAAATGTCCTTTCAATCCAGTGACTTATAAATCACGATCAATTGCCGCTCAGGCGTGATAGATTTGCGCGTTCCCTGGATGACACCGAATGAGCAGAACTTTTACCCTTGAGGACACCCGCAAGCTGGCCGCCGTGCTGGCCGAAACCGCCCTGACGGAAGTCATGCCGCGCTTTCGGAACCTGCCGGAAGGCTCGGTGCGGGGCAAGAGTTCGCCGCGCGATCTGGTCACCGACGCCGACGAAGCCGCCGAACGCATGATCGGCGCGCGGCTGGCCAAGCTGCACCCGGGCGCCGTGCTCATTGGTGAAGAAGCGTCCGCGCGCAACCCGGCCTTGCTGAACATGCTGGTGGACGCTGACCTGGCCTTTCTGATTGATCCCATCGACGGCACCCGCAACTACGTGGCGGGCCTGCCGCTGTTCGGCATGATGATCGCGGCCTGCCATCGCGGCGACGTCATTGCGGGCGTCATCTACGACCCGGTCAGCCGCGACAGCGCGCTGGCCGTGCGCGGCGAAGGCGCCTGGATGGAATACGAAAATGGCCGGCGCGTGCCGCTCACCGTGGCGCCGCCTGCGCCCCTGGAAGACATGGATGGCCTGATCGCCACGGGCGCCCTGCCCGAGCCGCTGCGCACCACCGTCAACAGCCATCTGTCGCGTCTGGGCAGCACCGCGTCGCTGCGTTGCGCCGCGCATGAATACCGGATGCTGGCCGCCGGGCATTGCCACATCGCGCTCTATAACCAGTTGACGGCGTGGGACCACGCCGCGGGCTGGCTGCTGCACCGGGAAGCGGGCGGCTATGCCGCACGCTTTGACGGATCGCCCTACAAGCCCACGCATCGCACCGGCGGGCTCCTGTACGCCCCCGACGCGGGCAGCTGGCACGCCGCCCGCAAGGCCTTGCTGGGCGAGGCGATTGAGCTGGCAGACGCGGGTAATCCCTAGGAATTATCCACAGTTCCTGTGGACAACCCTTTGGAAAGGTCTGTAACAGCGGAAAAAATCCCTTACGGGACAAGCACTTGCTTAAACCGGTCAAAAACCGGCCGGTTACAAGGCGTCCAACGCCACGGCGCAAGGCTGTTCCACCTTCAGGGTCAACAGGCTGTCGGCGCGGGTGCGGCCCAGGTTGATCGCGGCGATCGGCACACCGTTACGCGCCGCCGCCGTCACGAAGCGGTAGCCCGAATACACCATCAGCGATGAGCCCACGACCAGCACCGCGTCGGCGCTCATCAAGCCCGCGTTGGCGCGGTCCACACGCTCGCGCGGCACGGTTTCGCCGAAGAACACCACATCTGGTTTGACGATGCCGCCGCAGCGCGGACACGGCGGCACGGTGAATTGCGAGAAATCTTCCCCGTCCAGATCGGCGTCGCCGTCGGGCGCATCGGTGGCGTCCAGCGATGTCCAATACGGGTTGCCCTGCTGCAAGGCGTCTTGCCAGGGCTGACGGCCGCCGCGCCAATCGCAGTTCATGCAGCGCACTTCATCCAGCCGGCCATGCAGGTCCACGACCTCACGGCTGCCCGCGGCCTCATGCAGGCCGTCGACGTTCTGCGTGACCAGCACGCTGATGTGGCCTTGCGACTCCAGCCGCGCAAGCGCCCGGTGCGAGTCGTTCGGTTTGACGTGGCCAAAGCGGCGCCAGCCGACCATGCTGCGCGCCCAGTAGCGGGCGCGCGCCAGGTCGTCGCCCATGAACGTCTGCAACGTCATGGGCGGCTTGCGCTTCCATTCGCCTTCGGTGTCGCGGTAGTCGGGGATGCCGGAATCGGTGCTGACGCCCGCCCCCGTCAGCACGAACAGCCGCGGGTGGCGGTCAATGAAGCCGCGCAAGGCGGCCAGGTCCGAGACTCGTGTGTCCATCCTGACTCCTGTGTGCCGGTCTGACGCCGCCCGCAGGGGCAGCGCCCGCGTGGACGGCGCTTAGCCGCCCAGCCCGCAGTCGGGCATGTCGCTGACCAGGCTGGCCTGCGTGACGTTGCTGCCCGGCGGCACGCTGCGCGTGAGCCAGACGTTGCCGCCGATGGTCGAGCCCTTGCCGATCGTGACGCGGCCCAGAATGGTGGCGCCCGCGTAGATCACGACGTCGTCTTCAATCAGCGGGTGACGCGGCAGGCCCTTCTTGAGCTCGCCGTTTTCACCGGGCGGGAAGCGCTTGGCGCCAAGGGTCACCATCTGATAGAGCCGCACGCGGTCGCCGATGATGGCGGTTTCGCCGATGACGACACCCGTGCCGTGATCGATGAAGAAGCTGCGCCCGATGGTGGCGCCCGGGTGAATGTCGATGCCGGTGTCGGCGTGCGCGATCTCGGCCACGATACGGGCCAGCATCGGCACGTTCAGCCGATACAGCACGTTGGCCAGACGGTGATGAATCATCGCCGCCACGCCCGGATAGCAGAGCAGCACTTCGTCAACGCTGTGCGCGGCCGGGTCGCCTTGATAGGCGGCGGTGACGTCCAGGTCGAGCGCAGCGCGCACACGCGGAAGCTCGGCGCCGAACTGGCGCACGATTTCGATGGCGCGTTGCTGGGTCTGCGCAGGGTCCGCGTGTTCGTGGCGGCCCACGTATTGCAGCTCAAGACAGACCTGATGCAACAGCGCGTCCAAGGCCGCGCCGATGGTGTGCCCCACATAGAAGTCTTCGACCTCTTCGCGCAGGTCGATGGGGCCCAGGCGCATCGGGAACAAGGCGCCACAGAGGTCTTTGATGATCTGGCGCAGGCTTTCCTGCGACGGGAATTCGCGCAGGCCCGAGTCTTCACGCAAACGGCCACGCGGGCCGCGCCAGGCCACGCGCGCGTCGCGCAGGCCGGACACGATGCTGTCCAGGTTCCAGTGGGCGGGCGGGATGTAGGTGGGGCCGCTCATTGCGATTGCCCCTGACGGGCGCGGTGTTGTCCGCTACGTCCGGCATACGGATGGATTTCAAACATGGGAGAGCCTCACTGACGGTGCACGGCGCGGGCGGATGCGCCGCCTGCGCCATGCTGCTACGCAATAATGCCGTCAACTGTAACCGCAGGCGCCCGGTTTCCGGAATCCCTCCGACATGGCATTGGGGTTATGCGGCGGCCCGCCCCGCCGGATCGCGGCTGGCCAGCCCCGCGGCGTCGCCCGCCGCTTGGCCGGTATTGGCTTCGGCGTCATACCCTTGCGGATTGCCCTGCTGCCAGCGCCAGCCGTCCGCGCACATGGCCGCCACATCATGCGTGCTGCGCCAGCCCAGCAGCGATGCCGCCAGCGCCGGGTCGGCCCAGGTCCGCGCCACGTCTCCCGCGCGCCGTTCCTGCCGGTTCAGCGGAATCCGGCAGCCGCTGGCTTCTTCGAACGCGCGCACCAGCTGCAAGACGCTCGTGCCCTGCCCCGTGCCCAGATTCACCGCGGCAAAGCCCGTGTGCGTCATGGCATGCGCCAACCCCAGCACATGCCCCCGCGCCAGATCCATCACATGCAGATAGTCGCGTTCGCCCGTGCCATCGGCAGTGTCGTAGTCGTCACCGAACACACGCAGATACGGCTGCCGGCCCACCGCCACCTGCGTAATGAAGGGGAACAGATTGTTGGGCAGATCACGCGGGCTTTCGCCGATGCGGCCGCTCGCGTGCGCGCCGATGGGATTGAAGTAGCGCAAGGTCAGCGCGCTGAAGGCCGGGTCGGCCACGCAGACGTCGCGCAGCATCTCTTCGACCATCAGCTTGGTGCGCCCGTAAGGATTGGTGGGCGCCAAAGGATGCGACTCATCAAACGGCAGATATTGCGGTTCGCCATAGACCGTGGCCGACGAGCTGAACACCAGCCGCGAGACCCCCGTGTCACGCATGGCGCGCAACAGCACCATCGACCCGGTGACGTTGTTGTCGTAATACTTGAGCGGGTCCGCCACCGATTCGCCCACCGCCTTGCAGCCGGCCAGATGCAGCACCGCGTCTACCGGCGTACCGCTGGCCGCCGCGCCGGCCAGCACCGATTCAATCAACCCGGGCGTGCGGATATCGCCTTCGATCAGCGGTATCGGCACGCCGCACAGTTGTTCAACCCGGCGCACGGCCTCGCGGCTGCCGTTGCTGAAGTTATCCAGCACCAGCGGCCGCTGGCCCGCCGCCACCATCGCCACCAGCGTGTGCGTGCCGATGTAGCCCGCCCCGCCCGTCACCAGCACATGCAGGTCCGGCATGCCCGTCTCCGTCAAAGGTGTGCGGCCATGCCGGGCACCCATGCATGGCGCGGGCGCGGCGCCTGCGCGTGGCCGCGATAGCGGTCAATCCAGTACGAGGTGGACGCGTCATGCCCCCAGTCCACCACGCCGGCCGACACCGGCACGGCCAGCTCGCGTTCAATGCCCGTGGCCAGCCGCTTGCCCAGTTCCACCCCCCATTGGTCAAACGGGTTGATGCCCCAGACCACGCTTTGCACAAACACTTTGTGTTCGTACAGCGCCAGCAGCGCGCCCAGACCGCGCGGGTCCAGTTGACGCAGCACGATCAACGTTGACGGCCGTCCGCCCGGATGCACCATGTGCTGCGCAAGGCTCAGCGCGCGTTCCTGGTCGTCGATATGCGCCACGTCTTGCAGCGCTTGCTCCAGGCACTTGCCGCGCAACAGCGCTTGACGCTGCGCCAGGCAATTGGCCAGCAACAGACGATGCGCGTCCGGGCTGTCGGTATGCCCTTGCAAGCTGGCGATGAAGTCCACCGGCGCGCCGTCTTCGCTTTGATGCAGCCATTGGAAGAACGTGTGCTGGCCATCGGTACCCGGCATGCCCCAGATGATGGGCGCAGTCGGCACCCCCACCGCCGTGCCATCGCCCGCCACGCGCTTGCCCAGCGACTCCATTTCCAACTGCTGAAGATAGGTCACCAGGTGCAGCAGACGCGCGCTGTACGCGGCGATGTTCAACGAGTTGTGGCCCAGCACGCTGCAATTGACCAGCCCGGCCAGCGCCAGCTGAATCGGCGCATTCGCCGCAAACGGCGCTTGGCTGAAATGCTGGTCCATCGCTTCGGCGCCCGCGCGCATGCCGATCAGCACATCGGCGCCCACGGTCAACGCAATCGACAGGCCCGCCACCGACCACACCGAATAGCGTCCGCCCACCCAGTCGCACATCTTGAACACCTGGCTGGCCGGCACGCCCAGCGCACGCGCCGCCGGCGCGTTGGCGGTTACCGCCGCCAGATGTTCCGACACGTCGGCCACACCGCCTTGCTTGAGCCAGGCAATAGCCGCGCGTGCGTTGTGCAGGGTTTCAGACGTGGTGAAAGATTTGGACGACACCACCACCAGGCAACGCCGCGGGTCCAGGCCGGCGATGGCGTCGTGAAACGCATGGCCGTCGATGTTGGACACGAAGCGAATCTGGCGGCGCTGCGACGGGCCGCCGAACGCCTGGATGGCCAGGCGCGGGCCCCAGTCGCTGCCGCCGATCCCAATATGCAGCACGGTGGAAAAATCTGCCGTCTGATCCACGCGGCGCACGAAGTCCGTCATGCGCGAATATTCGCAAACGGAATCGGCGTCCTGGCCGTCCGGTTGCTCGCGCGTGCGGCCAGCGCGCAGCGCCGTGTGCCACGCCGGCTTGCCTTCCGTCCAGTTAACCGGATCGCCGGCGAACAGCGCGTGGCGGGCATCCGCCAACCCGCGCGCTTGCAACAAATTCAACGCCGCCGCCTCCAGCGCCGGAGACTGGCGCTGCATGGTCAGGTCCACGCACAACCCGGCCGCTTCGATCACTTTCAGCGTGCTGGCGTCCAATTCGGCAGTTTGCGCGGCCTGCGCAAACGCCTGCCACTCGGGGCTCTGCGCCAGGCCGGAATTCGCCCTTAACGCCTCAATCGCATAGTTGGCCTTACCCATCGCGTGATGCTCCTTAGAACGGTAAACGAACATGAGGTGCAATGCGCCGGAACGCGTTGCGGAAGTCCTCCTCAATACGGGCCAACGCGGCCACGGTGTCTCCTTCAAAACGCAAAACCACCGTCGGCGTCGTGTTGGATGGACGCGCCAGGCCGAAGCCGTCGGCATAGTCCACCCGCACGCCATCCAGATCGTTGATGGACACGGCGCCCGGGAATTCCCCTTGTGCGCGCAATGTCTCCACCAGTTCGAACTGCTCGCCTTCGGCGGTGTCCAGCTTGATTTCGGGGGTCGCGCAAGACTGCGGCAGGCTTTCAAGCAAGCCTGACGGGTCCGGCGCAGACGACAGAATTTCCAGCAGCCGTGCAGCGGCGTAGATGCCATCGTCAAAGCCGTACCAGCGCTCTTTGAAAAACATGTGGCCGCTCATCTCTCCAGCAAGTAGCGCTCCCGTCTCGCGCATCTTGGCCTTGATCAGGGAATGCCCTGACTTCCACATGGTGGCGCGGCCCCCCGCTTCGACGACGGCGCGCGCCACATGGCGGCTGCACTTGACGTCGTAAATGATCTCGGCGCCCGGGTTGCGCGCCAGCACGTCGCGCGCAAACAGAATCAACTGCCGGTCGGGCCAGATGATCTGTCCCGATTTGGTGACCACGCCCAGCCGGTCGCCATCGCCGTCAAACGCCAGGCCGACTTCGCAATCGGAATAGCGCAGGCAATAAATCAGGTCTTGCAGGTTTTGGGGGTCGGCAGGATCAGGGTGATGGCCGGGGAACGAGCCATCCACCTCGCAGAACAGTTCCGTCACTTCGCACCCCAAGGCGCGAAACAAGGCGGGCGCCACCGCGCCTGCCACGCCGCTGCCGCAGTCGATGGCGATCTTCATCGGGCGCGCCATGCGGATGTCGCCCACCAGCCGCGCCGCGTAGCAAGGCTGGAGCTGCATCTGCGTACGCCCGCCCGGCACGTCGGCCGATTCAATCGGCAAGCGCATGGCGTCGCGCAGCGCCGTGATGCCCTCGCCGTACAGCGATGCGCCGTCCAGCACAATCTTGAAGCCGTTGTGCGCGGGCGGGTTGTGGCTGCCGGTCACCGCAATGCCCGCGCCCGTGTCCATCAGACGCGTGGCGAAGTACACCATCGGCGTGGTCGCCATGCCCAGGTCGATCACGTGCATGCCCGCCGAACGCAAGCCCGCTTGCAGCGCCGCCGCCAGCTCCACGCTGCTCAGCCGGCCATCGCGTCCCACCACAATCGAACGCGCGCCCAAGTCCCGCGCCTTGGTGCCCACCGCCATGCCCAGGCTGTGCGCGAAGCGTGCATCGATTTCGTCCGGCACCGTGCCACGTATGTCATAAGCCTTGAAAACCGCATCCAGAATTTGCGGGGTATCCCAGCCAAAAGTTCCGTGCATGCCAGTTTCTCCGGGTGGCGTTATTTGGGGCCGTTCTGTTTGAAATCGCCGTAATACGCCGCACGGGAGTATCGATAGCTCCCATACTTGGACCGGAAGCCAAAGCGTTCCGGCATGAGTTTCAAGCCGTTGAACAACACGCCGTCCACGGGCGCACCTGCCTGGATGAGCCGCTTGGCGGTCTCGCGGATTTCGCCCACGGTGTTTTGGCCGGAGCGCACCACCACCATGACCGCCGCCGCATGCGTGCCCACCACCGCCGCATCGGGCGACGACAGCACGGGCGCGGTGTCCAGAATCACCATGTCGTATTGCGAAGACAGTTCGCGCAACGTGGCGCCGAACACCGGCGAGGCCAGCAGTTCAGACGGGTCGAACGTCACCGCACCCGTGGCGATGAAGTCCACGCCTTCGGACACGCTGTGCTTTCTGACGCGCGCCAGCGGGATCGTGCCCGACAGCACTTCGAACAAACCATCTTCCTTCGGCACGCCGAAGTAGCGGTTCAGTTGGCCCTTGCGGAAGTCGGCGTCGATCAGCAGCACGCGCTTGCCCACGCCGCCCTGGATGAACGCGAAGTTGGCCGACAGGAACGATTTGCCTACGCCCGCCACCGGGCCGGTGAACATGACCATGTTGTTGGCCGATTGGCGCAGCGACGCTTGCAGCACATTGCGGAACGATCGCAGGCTTTCGATGGGTGGCGAGTTGCCCTGGCTTTGCGCCAACAGCGCAGGCACGGTCGCATTCTTGCGGCGGCTGCGGCGCCACAGCTTGTCCTGCATGTCGCTGTAGGGAATGGCGGCCAGCACCGGCAGGCCCGTGTAGCGTTCGACGTCTTCGGGTTCGGACAGGCCACCGAACAACGCGTTGCGGACAAAGGCGCACAGCATGCCGAAGATCAGGCCGATGGCGGTGGCCACGCCAAGAATGATCGCGGCCTTGGGACGCACAGGGCGGTCAGGCTGCACGGCGGCATCCAGGATGCGCACGTTGCCCACCTTGCCCGCACGGATCAAACGCAGTTGCTGCGCGTTGTTCAACAGACCCGTGTAGAGCTCGGTGTTCACGCGCACATCACGCACCAGGCGCACCACGTCTTGCTCCAGATCCGGCAACTGCTTGATGTTGTTGCCGATGCGGCTGACGTCCCCCGACAGCGTTGCAATCTGGCGGTCGATGGCGACGATGCTCGGGTGCGTGGGCGCAAAGCGCGTGATCAGTTCCTGGCGCTTGGAACGCAGCTCCATCACCTTCGTCTGCGCATCCACCGATTGCGCCAAGATCAGCTTGGCTTCTTCGCTCAGGTCGATCGTGCCGCGCTTGTTGCGCAAGGCGTTGTACTTGGTTTCGGCCGCGTCCAGCTCGCCCTTCAAGATAGGCAGCTGCTGCTCCAGGAAGCCCAGCGATTTCTCCGCTTGCGCCGACTTCCGGTTCACGTTTTGCTGCACGTATTCCTGGCCAATCTGGTTCAGCACGGCGGTGGTCAACGCCGGATCGTTGCCTTCCAGCGTGACGCCGATCACGCCCGATGCGCGGCCGCGTTCGAAGATGCCCAGGTGCGATTGCACGTCTTCAATCGCCGCCAGGCGCGAGCTGCGTGACACCGTGAACTCGGTGCCGGGCCGTCCTGCCAACGCGTCGATGTGCACGTCCATGGCGCCGCCGCCAGGCAACAGGAAGTGCTCGGGCTTGCCCACCGTGCCGTTGAAGGTGGCGCCCGTGAATTTGTCGGTCAGCGTGTAGCGGCCTTCGCCCAGCGTCGTCACGCGAAACGGCTTGCCCAGCCATTCATTGGGCACATCCAGCTGCGAGATCGCAATGGATTCTCCGCCCCAGGCATAACCGCCACGCGGCAGGCTGGACGGATATGGCAGCGCTTCATAACGCTGCGCAAGCCATTCGCCCACCACCGGGAAGTAGCGCGGCTTGGCGTGGATGTAGAGCAGGAATTTATCGACGGCGGGTCCCACCACCATGCGCGAACGCAGCACTTCCATTTCGCCGGAGGTTTCGGCCTTGGTGTCGAACATGGCGGACACATCGCCCAACAGGCTGCGCGCCTGGCCGTTCGGCATTTCCTCTTCAACCTGCACGATGATGTCGGCCGAATAGACCGATGGGGTCACCATCACGTAGGCCAAGGCGCCCAAGAAGGCGAGCATGGTGATCGCGAAGATCATCCACCGGTTCGACACGATGGCATCCACATGGGACGACAACGGGGTTTCCTGCTGGCGAGCCGGGACGTTCGGCTCGAATGATTCGATGGGCAACGACATGCAGCTCTCCAGACGTGGGCGCCGCCGCGGACGCGGCGCCCCCAAAGGCGTGGTTTTGGAGCCTTGCGGCTCCGAAAGGCGGACTTAGTTGATCGACTTCACGGTCTGTACCGTTTGCGCGCTCGGGAACAGGTTGCTGATGAAGCGGTTCCACCGCACCAGCGCAGCCGTATCCACGAACACGACGTCTTTGGGCTCCAACTCGAACTTCGCTCCTACCGCCAAGGCCTGCGGCGACTTGGAGTTCAGATGAAACACCAGCGGCATCGCTTCCTCGGTACTGCGGACTACAAAAATCTGCGACGCGTCGGCCGTGAGCTGGTTAGGTCCTCCCGCCATGCCCAGCGCCTCGGTCAACGACATCCGTCCGTCGCGCATCACCACCGTGGTGGGCAGGAACACTTCGCCCATCACGAACACTTTGCTGTCGTCTCGCGGCGTGACACGCACGATGTCGCCCGACTTCAGCATCACTTGATTCAGGTCTTGGCCACGCTCGATCAGCGCGGGCAAATTCACGCGGGTACGGCGGCCATCGCGAATGACATAGACGGCGCTGCGATCAGCGGTGGGCAACAAACCTCCCGCGCGGTTGACCGCTTCAAGCAGAGTCATCGGAATGTCGTTGATGGCAACCGTGCCCGGCAACTTCACTTCGCCTTCGACGTAGACACGCTTGCTTCGATAGCCCAGCACGCGTACCGTGATCTGCGGATCTTGGATGTACTTGCCGGAGCTATTCACTATGAGATTGCGCGCCTGAAGTTCCGTCAACCCCGCCACTTTCAGCAATCCTGCATACGGAAATTGGATGTATCCAGTGGATGAGACCGTATAGCCCGGAATGCCCGAGGCGGTATCTCCCATGATTAGTTCGGTCACCCCAGTTCCGATGGCGTAGGTTTGCGTCGGAAGCACGAGCTCGGGGTGATCCCACACGACGATGGAGAGGATGTCTCCGGGTCCAATGCGGTAGGGTTCCACCGAACCGACCAGGCGTTCCACGCCGTCGTTGTTGATCAATGCCTGGCGGGCGCGCAAGTCGTCCACCACGAGAGCAGGCGTGATTTCCTTGATCGGCGCCACGGAGTTCGGGTCCAGCGGATCAACGAGATGGCCGGCGCTGAAGGTCATACCGGGTGACAGGGCGCAAGCGCCTAGCGAGGACACGAGCGCGATAGCGGCGATGGCCCGGCTCAACGTTCCGAAAAATGTCGTCATGGCAAATCCACTGTGAATGACTTCGTTGCTTGGAAAGGAGCCCGATGCGTAACGGGTTGCGACATTCCACTCTCTTTTTGAAGCCCCGCACATTCGACGGATGCCCTAAGCCTTCTCCTACATCGTTTGGAGGTTTCGGGTACGCCTTGCACTCAATAAGATTTCGTCGGTAGCCACATGTTTTGCGGCACTGCACCGTTGTTGTCGCCGCAAGAAAGACTCCCCCCGAACAGGAGTGCGCGATGGACCCGTCCCAATCGGACACGTCGGCAAGATTCAGTGGAGCAAGCTATCTATACCGCCTGCTCGACGCCGCGATCGTCATCACCTGCGGCCTGACTGCCACCGGCTTGAAATTCTCGGACGATGCATTGGCGGAGCCTCCGCAAATTCATCTGTTCCTGGTGTATTTGTGCGGGCTGGGCGTGATTGCCCTGTTCCCCGCCTTCCGCCTGTATGTGTCTTGGCGGGGCCGGCTGCTGACGGATCTCGTCGTGCGCAGCCTGGCGGCGTGGGCGACCGTGTTCGCACTGGGCATTCTTGTCAGTTTTCTCATGCATCAGACCGCCGCGATATCGCGCATATGGGCGGCTACCTGGTTTGGCATGGCGGCGCTGACGCTGGCCGGCGTGCGCATCGCCGTCTATGCCGCGTTGGGCGCGGCGCGTGATCGCGGGCTGAATAAGAAGCACGTGCTGCTGGTGGGCTTTGGCGCGCTGGGCCATGACCTGTGGCGCCGTGTCGAACAGTACCGGGGCGCGGGCTATGAAGTGGCGGGCATCTACGCCGAACCGCATGAAAGCCTGCCGCCGCAAGTGCGCCGCCTGCATGATCTGGACAACCTGCACAGCTTCGTCCACGAAAACAATGTGCGCGAGATCTGGATCGTGCTTCCGATGGAGGCGGGCCAGGAGCTGCGCGAAGTGCTCTATCACTTGCGTAACGACTTGGTGGATATCCGCTGGATTCCGGATGTGATGTCGATTCAGCTGCTGGGCCATCGCATCGGTGAATTCCTGGGGCTGCCCGCCATTCAACTGAATAGCCTGCCGGCGGCTGGCGTGCGCGGTTGGGCCAAGGAAGTGTTTGATCGCAGCTTCGCTTTTTGCGCGCTGATCGGCTTGTCGCCCGTGATGTTGTCCATTGCGCTGATGGTGAAGCTGACCTCACGCGGGCCGGTGTTCTTTACCCAGCCGCGGCTGGGCGTGGATGGCAAGGTCTTTCACGTCTACAAATTCCGCACGATGACGGTGCATCAGGAGCATGGCACCGTCACCCAAGCCACGCGTAACGACTCGCGCATCACCCGTATCGGCGGCTTCCTGCGCCGTACCAGCCTGGATGAGCTGCCGCAGTTTCTGAACGTGCTGATGGGCGATATGTCCGTCGTTGGGCCGCGCCCGCACGCGCTGGAACATAACGAGATGTACAAGGACCTGGTGCAGCGCTACATGATGCGCCACCGCGTCAAACCCGGCATCACGGGCTGGGCGCAGGTGAATGGCTTTCGTGGCCAGACGGACACGCTGCGCAAGATGAGCGACCGCGTCGAGCACGACATCTATTACATCCAGCACTGGACGTTCAGGATGGACCTGCTGATCATCGCCCGCACGGCCGTGTCGGGATGGACGGGCCGCAATGTCTACTAAACCCTTGGGATGGCCCGCCCACAGCGCTGGGCCGCACAACCCATCTGCGGGCGTGCTGCCGCAGGCGGACTTCCGCCGGGCGGTGGAGATGCTGCCGCTGGTCTCCATTGACCTGCTGCTGCGCGACGCCGACGGCCGCTACCTGACCGGCTTACGCACCAACCCGCCCGCACGCGGCGCCTGGTTTGTGCCGGGCGGACGCATCCGCAAAAACGAATCCTTGCGCGACGCGCTCGCCCGTATCGCCCGCGAAGAACTCGGCCTGCCCATCGAGGCGGACGCGTGGACGCCGCGCGGCGTGTACGAACATTTCTATGGCACCAATTTCGCGGGTGAAGCCGGACGCTCCACCCATTACGTCGTCCTCGCCTACGAGGCCGAGCTGTCGCTGGACACCGCAAGCCTTCCCCAACGCCAGCACCAGGGCTACCGCTGGCTGCCCGCACAAGAGATCGCCGCCGACCCCGGCGTGCATCCGTACACCCAGGCCTACTTCAAGGAGTGAGCGCCATGACGAATCCCCCTCCCCCCTACCGGGCTGTCATTCTTTGCGGCGGTTCCGGCTCGCGCCTGTGGCCGCTGTCACGCGAACTGCTGCCGAAGCAGTTCATCCGTTTGACCGATGCCCGCAGCCTGTTGCAAAACACGCTGTTGCGGTTGGGGTCGGCTGGTGCCGAGGCCAAGCCGATGCTGGTGTGCAATGACGCCCACCAGTACATCGCGGCCGAACAGGCGCTGGAGCTGGGCATCAAGGACGCCGAGGTGATTCTTGAACCCTTCGCCCGCAACACGGCGCCCGCCATTGCGGCCGCCACGCTGCGCGCCATGCGTGATGGCGAAGACCCCATCATGCTGATCATGCCGTCGGACCATGTGCTGGAAGACGGCGAGGTGCTCAGCGCCGCATTCGCCCAGGCCTATGAGGCCGCGCGCCAGGGCGCCTTGGTCACGTTCGGCATCACGCCGACCGCGCCGCTCAGCGGCTATGGCTACATCCAGTCGGAAGAGCCCGGCGTCATGGCGCCCGCGCGCCGCGTGCGCCGCTTTGTGGAAAAGCCGTCGCCGGAAGTGGCGCAGCGTTTCATCGACGATGGCGGCTACTACTGGAACAGCGGCATGTTCGCGTTCCAGGCCTCTGTGTTCCTGTCTGAAATGGCCCGGCTGGCCCCGAAGATGCTTGAGCAGGTACAGGCGGCGGTTGCCACCGGCCACGGAGACAACGGGCTGTTTCACCTGGACGGACCGTCGTTCGAAGCCTGCCCCAGCGACTCGATGGACTACGCCATCATGGAACGCACGGACAGCGCCGTCGTCATCCCGCTGGCCGCGTCGTGGAGCGACGTGGGCGCGTGGGACGCCGTGTGGGGCATCGCCCAGAAGACGGTGGAAGGCAACTCCACCACGGGTGACGTCATGGTGGAGGATTCGCGCAATTGTTTGATCCACTCCACCAGCCGGCTCGTCGCATCGGTGGGCCTGGACGACATTGTGGTGATCGAAACGGCCGACGCCGTGCTGGTGGCGCATAAATCGCGTTCGCAGGATGTGAAGCGCCTGGTCGAGATCTTCAAGACGCAGCATCGGTCGGAATTGAACCATCACCGCGAAGTGCAGCGGCCGTGGGGGTCCTATGACTCCGTGGGCCATGGCCCGCGCTACCAGGTCAAGCGCATCACGGTGAAGCCGGGCGCACGCCTGTCGTCGCAGATGCATCACCACCGGGCGGAGCACTGGATCGTGGTGTCAGGCACGGCGCGCATCTACAACGGCGACAAGCAGTACCTGCTGACGGAGAACCAGTCGACGTACATCCCGCTGGGCGAAACCCACAGCCTGGAAAACCCGGGAAAGATCCCGCTGGAAATCATCGAAGTCCAATCGGGCGCGTACCTGGGCGAGGACGACATCGTCAGGTTCCAGGACATGTATGGCCGGGTCTGAAAATGGTAAGCCCCCACGCCGCACGCCCGATGGGCGCTTGCTGCCCCCCCAGGGGGCTGCCTTCGCCTTGGGGCGGCCCGGCGGCGAAGGGCCCTCGCCACGACGCTCGCCCGATGGGCAAGATCCTTTCTGGCGGCCCGGCATGGCTCGCATTTGCCTGCCTTTGGCGGGTGTGTTCTTCGCAGTGCTGATCACCGTGGGGAACCTGCCCGGCCTGGCGGCCGATATGTCAGACGCCTTTGGCGACAAGCGTCTGCATCTTCTGGCTTACGCCTTCCTGACGGCGTTGATTTACCTGTCGGTCAACCGGCGCCCGGCGCTGGTGGCCATGCTGACCATCACGGCCTTGGGTGCATTGGACGAATCAATCCAATCCTTTTTTCCCTATCGACAGGCTGAACTCTTAGACCTTTTGGCCGATATCTTGGCGGCTGGTGCAACAGTAATCTCATTGCACATTGGTACCGCAGCCTTCGGCTCCTTTCGTGCAGTTACTAAGTCTTAAGGATACAACCATGCCAAAACGGGCACTGATTACCGGCGTTACCGGACAAGACGGCGCCTATCTGGCGGAGTTCCTGCTGGCCAAGGGCTATGAAGTCCATGGCATCAAGCGGCGCGCTTCGCTGTTCAATACCGCGCGTATCGACCATCTGTACCAAGATCCGCACGATAAGCCCCGCAATTTCGTGCTGCATCACGGCGACATGACTGATTCATGCAGCCTGATCCGGATCGTGCAGTCGGTGCAACCCGACGAAATCTATAACCTGGCCGCCCAAAGCCATGTGGGGGTCTCGTTCGAAGAGCCGGAGTACACCGCCAACGCCGACGGGCTAGGCACGCTGCGTTTGCTGGAAGCCATCCGCATCCTCAAGCTGGAGGAGAAGGCGCGCTTCTATCAGGCGTCTACGTCCGAACTGTACGGCCTGGTGCAGGAAACGCCGCAGAAGGAAACCACCCCCTTCTATCCGCGCAGCCCCTACGCCGCCGCCAAGCTCTACGCCTACTGGATCAGCGTGAACTACCGCGAAGCGTATGGCATGTATGCCTGCAACGGCATCTTGTTCAACCACGAATCGCCCAAGCGCGGCGAAACCTTCGTGACGCGCAAGATCACCCGCGGCCTGGCGCGCATTGTGCTCGGCCTGCAGGAATGCCTGTACCTGGGCAACCTGTCTGCGCTGCGTGACTGGGGCCATGCCCGCGACTACGTCGAAATGCAGTGGCTGATGCTGCAACAGGACACGCCCGAGGACTACGTCATCGCCACCGGCATGCAATACAGCGTGCGCGAATTCATCAATACGGCGGCGCGCGAGCTGGGCATCCTGCTGGCGTGGGAAGGCGAAGGCCTGGAAGAAACGGCCACCGTGCTGTTCTCGCCCGTGCACGACGTCAAGCCGGGCCAGGTCATCGTGCGCGTCGACCCGCGCTACTTCCGCCCGACCGAAGTGGAAACCCTGTTGGGCGACCCCACCAAGGCGCGCGAAAAGCTCGGCTGGTCGCCGCGCACCACCTTCGCGCAACTGGTCAAGGAAATGGTGGAGAGCGACCTGAAGGATGCGCGCCGCGACGCGCTGGTCGAGCAGAACGGCTACGAAATCTACGCCTACAAGGAGTAGCGCGCCATGACGAACCTGGACCAACGCGTGTTTGTCGCCGGCCACCGTGGCATGGTGGGCGCCGCCATAACGCGGGAGCTGCGCCGCCGCGGGTACGAGCAGGTGCTGACCCGCAGCCGCGCCGAGCTGGACCTGGAAAACCAGAACCAGGTGCACCGCTTCTTTTCGACCACGCCGGTCGATGTGGTGTACCTGGCTGCCGCCAAGGTGGGCGGCATTCTGGCCAACCAGAATCATCCGGTCGATTTTCTGTACAAGAACCTGATGATCCAGTGCAACGTGATCCGCGCCGCCTATGCGGCCGGCGTGCGCAAGCTGCTGTTTCTGGGTTCGTCATGCATCTATCCCCGCGAAGCGCCGCAGCCGATTCACGAAGACGCCCTGCTGACCGGCCCGCTGGAAGCCACCAACGAGCCCTACGCCATCGCCAAGATCGCGGGTTTGAAGTTGTGCGAGGCCTACCAGCGCGAGTATGGCGCGCGCTTCATCTGCGCGATGCCCACGAACCTGTATGGACCGCACGACAACTACGACCTGCACAGCAGCCATGTGCTGCCGGCGCTGATCCGCAAATTCCATGAAGGCCGCGAAGCCGGTCAGGAGAGCGTGACGATCTGGGGCACGGGCACGCCGCTGCGGGAATTTCTGTACGTGGACGATCTGGCCCAAGCCTGCGTGATGCTGATGGAACATCCGGATGCCACCGGCATGTACAACATCGGCGCCGGCAAGGACATTTCGATTGCGGATCTGGCGGCGCTGGTGGCGCGCGTGGTGGGCTATCAAGGCCGCATCGTCTACGACACCAGCAAGCCCGACGGCACGCCGCGCAAGCTGATGGATTCGTCGCGCGTGCAGGCGCTGGGTTGGCAACCCGGCATCTCGCTGGTAGACGGCATCACGCTGGCCTACGGACATTTTCTGCGTGAACGCGCAGACCAATCCCAACAGGCGCTGCCCGTGGCCTGATGGCCGCGCCAGCTTCAACCACAGGCTTCCCGATGCTTGGATTCGTCAGAAAACACATCGCCGGCAATGCTTCCTTCTGGGGGCTGGTGGAGTACGGCATCGGCCCGGTCGCGGCGCTGGTGGCCTTGCCCATTCTGTTCCGCCAGTTGGGCACGGTGGGCTTTGGCCAGTACTCGATGATCATTGCGCTGGCCGGGTTCGGCAACGCCGCCAACCTGGGCGCGGCGGTCACCGCGACCAAGCTGGTGTCCGAACGCCTGCACGAACCCGGCGGCGCTTACCGCGCGGCCGGGGTCAGCATGTCGTTGATCGGTTGCGCGCTGGGCGTGGTGACGCTGGCCGCGGTGTTGCTGTGGGCGGTGGTGGGCCTGGCTTGGCCCGCCGCGACCTTTGGCGGCGTGGCCGTGACGCTGCTGGCCATGCCCGCACTGGCCATCTACCTGACCCAGCAATATGACCAGCTTTTCTCCGGCTGCCTGAAAGGCCGGGAAGATTTTCGTGCGACCGCCTTGTGCGAGCTATTCAGCCGCACCGGCACGATGGCGCTGGCCTGCGCCACGGCCGCGCTGACGGCATCGCCCACGTGGACCGGGGTCGCCCAAGCGTTCGGGCTGCTGGTGGCCGGCACGGTGAAGATGCGCGTGTTCTCACGCGCCTATGGCCGGGTGTTGGTGCGCCCGGTGCGCGACCGCGCCGCCATGTCTGACGCATTCAAGTTTTCGCGCTGGTCATGGCTGAACAGTTTGAGCGCGCTGGCCTTCGGCTCGGTGGATCGCGTGCTGGTGGGCAGCATGATGGGTCCGGCCGCGCTGGCCATCTACACGGTGGGCGTGCAAGTGGGCCAGATCATCCACACTGCGTCCGTCGCCATTTTCCAGAAAGCGATGCCGCGCGTCAGCCGCCTGTCGGTGTCGCCGCCCTATGTGGGCGCGGCCGAACGCGAGATCCGCCGCATGATGATGTGGAACCTGGCGCTGTCAGCCAGCGCCACGCTGGCTGTGCTGGCGGTGAGCCATCCGCTGTTGAATCTGCTGTTGGGCGACAACGTGGCCGCCGGCCACCTGGGCACCTTTCAGTTGCTGATCGTGGCGTCGGGCCTGTTGTCGCTCAACGCCGCCGCGCACTTCTCGCTGCTTGGCCTGGGCAATTCCCGCGCCGTCGCCATTCTGAATGGTCTGGGCGGGCTGGCGATGCTGTGCGTCATGGCAGGACTCGTACACGCGGCCGGTGAACACGCCGCGGCTTGGGGCCGCATGGCCTACGCGGCGATCACGCTGGCCGGCGTGGCCCTCGCCATCCGTCAATCCCGCCCCGACTTCCCGGGCGCATTGCCTGCGGCCACCCGATAACACCTACATGCTGAGGTCTTACATGCGCAAGCGTCATAACGAGTATTCACGTCAGCTCATCGACTTCGTTCGCGAGCTTCGCCCGCCCGCGCCGATCGCCGGCGGCCTGTTGCCCAAAGTGACCATCGTGACCCCCTCGTTCAACCAGGCGAAGTTCCTGGAACGCACCATTCTGTCGGTGCTGAACCAGGGCTATCCGCGTCTGGAATACATCATCATCGACGGCGGCTCCACCGATGGCAGCGTGGACATCATCCGCAAGTACGAGCGCTACCTGACCTACTGGGAAAGCACCCCCGACCGCGGCCAGTCGCACGCCATCAACAAGGGATTCGAACGCGCCACGGGCGATTACGTGGGCTGGCAGAATTCCGACGATCTGTACTTCCCGGGCGCGCTGCGCAAGCTGGGCGCGGCCGCGGCAAAAGGCCGTGCGCCAATCGTCAGCGGCAACCTGTTCGTGGCGGATGCCGACAACAAGATCTTTCGCAAGATCCACTACACGCCCGTCAACCGTGGCACGTTGACGGTGGTGAAGGCGTCCATCCCCAACCAGTCGGCCATCTTCCGCCGCGACCTGCTGCGCAAGTACGGGCTGCTTCAGGAAAGCATGCGCTACTGCATGGACCTGGAGCTGTGGAGCCGGCTGCTGCGCGAAGGCAAGAACCTGATCGTGCCGGATGCGCTGGGCGTTTACACCGCGCACGACGAAACCAAGACGGCGCTGATGCAGGACGTGCTGCTGGAAGAGCGTGAACAGATCGTCACCCGCATCCGGCGCACGGAGCCGGGGCTGGGCCGGCTGTTCGAACTGTCTTGCCGCGCGTCCAAGGTGGCGGCGCACGCCCGTCAGGGGGACTTGTCGTACCTGTTCGAAAAGCTGACCACGAAAATTTTCGGACGCGACGACTGGGCCGCGCACTAGGACGACACCGACATGAGCCCGCACCGCCGCTTGTCCACCCTGCATCTGCTGGGCCTGTTCGCGTTCACCGCGCTGGCCCTGAACGACGACCGCTTCATCCTGGGCGTGGGCAGCTTCAAGCTATCGCCCTTTGATGTGCTGTTCGTCGCCATGCTGGCCGTCAAGGCGCTGCGGCTGGCGGAACCCAGCGCCTACGCCTTGCCGCGCGGGCTGCTGGGCGCACTGCTGGGCCTGCAGGCCATGTCGGTGATTTATCTGCTGCTGGTATCCATGCATCACCCCGGCATCGAAACGGGCGACGTGGCACGCGACCTGCGCATCGTCTTCTATTTTCTGTGCACGCCGTTCCTTTGCTACAAGGACATCGACAGCCCCGCCGCCTATGCCGTGCTGCAGAAGTACATTGTGGCGGCCTGCCTGGCGGTCGCCACGCTGATGCTGCTGGAACAGGCGCAGGGGTTCAGCGTGTCCAACCCGCTGCGCAATGTGCGGCTGGGGGTGTGGGCGATTCCATTTGGCGTGGTGTCGCTGCTGTACTTCCGGCGCACGTTGAACGTGTCCGGCCCCAAGGCGTACGCGCTGACGGTGTACATGCTGCTGGCGCTGGTCTTCTCGCTGAACCGCAGCCAGTACCTGCAACTGGCCGTGTCCGTGCTGATTGCGGTGCTGCTGGGTTCCAGCGCCGAAATCCGGCGGCGCGCCATCATCATCTTTGCGCCGGCGGCGCTGGCGGGCGTGGTGGTGTTTGCCAGCATCGGCTACCTGGATGTGCTGACCAACCGCATTTTCAGCGTGGAAAAGCTGGACGAAGATTCCAGCTATGGCGCGCGCATTCAAGAAATGCAGGGGCAGATGGACTTCTTCGCCGAAAGCCCCGTGTTCGGTAAGGGCGCGGGCTTTCGCAGCTGGGTGATGGGCGAGAACGGCTTTGAACTCAGCACCTTCGCGCACAATTCCTGGGCGTTCTATCTGATGAAGTTCGGCGTGGTCGGCACCATCATGATCATGTTGCCGCCCTTGCTGATTCTGCTGCTGACGCTGCTCAGGCGCTACGCGCATCCCGGGCTGGAGATGCACCGGCGCTACTTGCTCGCCACCGCCCCGATCTACATCTTCATCGATTCGTTATCCGGCGGGCTGGCCTATGCGCCCAAGACCGCGTTCACCGGATTCCTGCTTTGCTACTGCCTGTCATTGATGCGCAATGCGCAGATCATGCCCGTGCCCCAGGCAGAGGCCACCGCTACGCCGCTTACCCCCAGCCACCGTCCGAGCGCTGCGCGCCGGGCGCCACCGCGAGTAATCCCCCATGCCTGATGTCCTGTTTGTCGCGCCGGACCTGCACGGCGGCGTCGGAAGATGCGTCGCCTTCATCGTGGATGCCTTACCGGAACAGGGTGTCGATTCGGCCCTGTTCCTGCTGCGTTCGCGCAACCGTGAGTACCCCGTCGCCAACCCGAAGGTGACGCGCGCCTTGCCCGTCATTGAATCGCCCACCAAATTGCGGCTCATGCTGCCCGTGGCATTTTTCCGGCTGCTGGCGCAGATCCGCCGCGAAAAGCCCGCCATTGTGTGTTCGCATGGCTTGTTGTGCAACATGCTGGTGGTGGTGGCCAGAAAGCTCTTGGGCGGCAGCTTCAAGACCGTGGCGTTCGAACACAGCAGTCCGGCCATCCACTACGGCGCATCGCGGATGCGGCGCCTGAAGTGTTGGCTGGTCAGCCAGACGTATCGGCGGCACGACGCCGTGGTGGGCGTATCGCGCGGCGTGAAAGAAGACCTGGTCAGCATGTTCCCGCCGCTACGCGGCAAGGTGCAAACCATCTACAACGGTGTGCCGCTGGACAAGGTGCGCCGGCAAGGCGCTCAGCGTCCCAATGGCGATGGCAATGCGCCGTACCAGGTGGTGGCGGTGGGCCGGCTGGAAGCGGTGAAGGACTACGCCACGCTGATCGACGCGGCGGCGATCCTGGACGACCCCGGCATCGCCTTCACCATTCTGGGCGAAGGTTCCGAACACGACGCCTTGCAAAAGCGCATCGACGAGCGCCCCTCGCGCACGCCGGTCACGCTGGCTGGCCATATCGACAACCCCTTCCCCGTGATTGCCGGCGCCGGTGCGTTTGCGCTGACGTCCGTCCGAGAGAGCTTTGGCAACGTGCTGGTGGAAGCGCTATGCCTGGGCGTGCCGGTAATCTCCACCGACTGTCCGCATGGCCCCGCCGAAATTCTGGACGCCGGCCGCTACGGCCTGCTGGTGCCCGTGGGCGACCCCCAGGCGCTGGCCGCGGCGGTGCGCCGCCTGGCCTACGACGGCGAAATGCGCGAACAACTGGCCGCTCAAGGCCCCGAACGCGCCGACGCCTTTTCCCTAGAGCGGCACTGCCGCAACGTCATCGCGCTATTCCAGCCGCTGATGCAACGCGGCACGCCCTGAACAGGACAGCATCATGCAGAAAATTCCGGTTTCCGTGGTCGTCATGACGAAGAATGAAGAACGCAACATCGCCAAGTGCTTGAAGGCGCTGGTGGAGTTCGATGAAGTCTTCGTGGTGGACTCCAACAGCACCGACGCCACCTGCGCGATGGCGACGGCGCTGGGCGCCCGCGTTTCCAACTTTCAATGGAATGGCAAGTACCCGAAGAAGAAGCAGTGGTGCCTGGAGCAGTTGCCGTTCTCGCACCCGGTGGTGCTGTATGTGGACGCCGACGAAGAAATGACGCCCGCCCTTGCCGCCGAAATTCGCGACGTGCTGCCGCGCTTTGCCGCAGGCGCCGGCGGCGCATTTGTGCCGTTCGACTATGTGTTCTGCGGCAAGAAGCTGGAGCACGGCCACCGCGTCTACAAGCTGGCGCTGCTGGCGCGCGACCAGTCCCGCTTCCTGGATTACGACGATCTGGACGTGGCGCACATGTGGGAAGTGGAAGGCCACTATCAGCCGCAAGTTCAAGGCGAAACGTTCGCGTTGCGCCAACGCATGGTGCACAACGATCACGATTCGCTGTTCCATTATTTCGACAAGCACAACCGCTATTCGGATTGGGAAGCGAACCTGCGCACCAAGGGGCTGATGAACGATCCGCGCGAAGCCAACGTAGGCGCGCGCGCCTTGCTCAAGCGCATTTTCCAGGCCCTGCCCTTCAAGGCGCCGATCTCGTTCCTGCATTCCTACGTCTTCAAGCTGGGCTTTCTGGATGGCAAGGCCGGCTATGACTACGCCGTTGCGCGCGCCATGTACTACTGGCAGATCCGCATCAAGACCGAAGAACTGCAGAAGGCGCGGCTGGCGCAGGATGATACGCAGGCCGACACCGTAGCGGGGGCCGCCAAATGAGCACCCTTCAGCAACTGGATCGCTTTGCGCTGGCCCCGGGCCAGCGTGGCCGCTCCGCGCTGACGGTGCAGCTGTGGTGGACGGTGCAAAGCACGTTGTTTCGCTGGTCGCCCCAGGTGGCGTATGGATTTCGCCGCTGGCTGCTGCGTTGCTTTGGCGCGCAGGTGGGCCGCAAGGTGCTGATCCGGCCGACCGCCACGGTGACGTATCCGTGGAAGGTGGAAATCGGCGACTACGCCTGGATCGGCGACGACGCCGTGATTTACAGCCTGGGTCCCATCCACATCGGCGCTCACGCCGTGGTGTCGCAACGCAGCTATCTGTGCGCGGCCGACCACGACGCGGGCCAGCCGGATTTTCCGTTGCGCGAACGCGCGGTGCGGATTGAGGATGGCGCCTGGGTGGCAACGGACGTCTTCGTGGGGCCGGGCGTGACGATCGGCCGTGAAGCCGTGGTCGGTGCGCGCAGTTCGGTGTTTCGCAACATGCCGCCCGCGATGGTGTGCCACGGCAACCCCTGCCGCCCCGTGCGCCCCCGCATGGCGACAGCGCCATGAAAATACTGATCTACGGCATCAACTACGCACCCGAACTCACCGGCATCGGCAAGTACAGCGCCGAGCTGGCCGAATGGCTGGCCGCGCACGGGCATGAGGTCAGCGTGGTCACCGCGCCGCCCTATTACCCGCAATGGCGGGTGCACGACGGCTATCGCGCGGGCCGCTACCAAAAGGAAGACCGGCGCGGCGTCACCGTGCGCCGGGCGCCGCTGTGGGTGCCGGCCAAACCAGGCGGGCTGAAACGCCTGATTCACCTGGCCAGCTTTGCCGTATCCAGCCTGCCGTCATTGCTGCGTGCCGCGGCGGGCCGGCCGGACTTGATTCTGGTGGTGGAGCCCGCGCTGTTCTGTGCGCCCGCCGCGTGGATCACCGCGCGCTTGTGCGGGGCGCGCGCGTGGCTGCACATTCAAGACTACGAGGTCGACGCCGCGTTCGAGCTGGGTCTGCTCAAGGGCGCCGGCTTGCGGTCGCTGGTCAAGCGCGCCGAACGCTGGCTGATGCGCCGCTTTGACCGCGTGTCGACGATATCGAACCGCATGCTTGACCTGGCGGTGGCCAAGGGCGTGGACGCTGACCGCGCGGTGCTGTTGCCCAACTGGATCGACGTCAACGCCATCACGCCGCGTGCTGACAGCGGCGACTACCGCGCCGAACTCGGCATCCCCGCCGATGCGGTGGTGGCGCTGTACTCGGGCAACATGGGCGGCAAGCAAGGTTTGCAGACGCTGGCCGATGTGGCGCGGCGGTTGAGCCACGACAAGCGGCTGCGGTTCGTGTTCTGCGGCCAAGGCCCTGAACGCGCACCGCTTGAAGCCGCCTGCGCAGGCTTGTCGCAAGTCATCTTCCTGGACTTGCAACCGGCCAATCGCCTGGGTGCGCTGCTGAACACCGCCGACATTCACTTGCTGCCGCAACGCGCCGGCGCGGCCGACCTGGTCATGCCGTCGAAACTGACCGGCATGCTGGCCAGCGGCCGCCCGGTCGTCTGCGGCGCAGCGCCGGGCACCGAGCTTGCCGGCGTGGTGGCGCATTGCGGCCTGCTGACGCCGCCCGAAGACGCCGACGCCATGGCCGAAGCCGTGCGCAAGCTGAGCTGCAACGCGCAGATCCGCGAAACGCTGGGCGCCGCCGCGCGCCAGTACGCGTTGAATCATTTGCATGTGGACGCCGTGCTGGCCGCAGCCGAGCGTGAATTTGAAGCCGTGGTGCAAGGCCGCGCGAAACCGCTGGACCCGCGTGCGCGCGAAGGCGATATCTAAAAGTCTGTGTCTTGTCTGATGCGGGCCGCGGCCGTCGCGGCCGTCGCGGCATTGAGCTGCGAACACTCAGACCGTTATCGCGAGCAACCCACCGCTCCACCGTCCGAATGACATCCGAATGATGAGTGAGGCGCCTGTGCGCCCTTCGTTCTTGCGAACGTCGTGGCGCGCTTCACCCCTCCTGCGGATCATTCTTTTGCAGGCGGCACATTGTTGCCGCTGCGCACCAACCCCATTTGCACGGCGATATACGCCGCCTCTGCCTGGTTCCGCGCATTCAGCTTCCAGTACAGCGTGCGCGCATGACTCTTTACCGTCGCCACCGAAATGCCGACCTGCTGGCCGATCTCGCGCATTGTCTTTCCCTGCACCAGCAGTTGCAGGATTTCTTCTTGCCGTTGCGTCAGCTCCCGTAGTTCTTGCGTGGGCGCATGCGTGGCGCCCTGGGGCCGGCCGGCAGGCTGCGGATAGCATTCACCGCCCGCCATCACCAGGCTCACGGCCGCCGCCAGCGCGTCCGGGTTGGAGGCCTTAGGCAGATAGCCCGCGACCCCCGCCCGCGCGCACGTGCCCATCACGGCGGGGTCCAGTATTGAGTACAGCACCAGCACCAGCCGGGGCATGAAAAAAGCCATCGCCTGCGAGATAAGCCCAATATCCTGCTCGGCCACGCCACTACAACCAACGACCAGTAATTCCACTGGGCGGTTGATCGAACTGGACATGTTGAGCAGGTGAGCTGGCGAGATGGCCAGGATGTCGTCGGCGTTCCGTACACGTTCCAGGACATGCTGGATTGCGACGCGAAGCAGAGCGTAGTCTTCGATCAGTACGGTTGTCATCCCGGGAAGAACCTTGTGACACATGGCCCATACACGGTTCCCACGGTGTTGGCGCATCACGCTGCGATGGCAGGTTCTTGTGCGGCGACGCCCCCTTGGGAATCTCGTCCGCGCTATTGGATTGTGATGGCGAGGTGTTGTGATTCGCGCTCTCAACCCATGCTTGCGGACACAACCCATGCTATCAGCGGCTACGTTCGCTGAATCTCGTTCAGGAGGATGAATGGTGGTTGAAAGGCGCGCCAGCAAAGGCGCTGCGAACTGCGATGTATGTACTAGGCGGGATGGTGGGGCGAACCCGGCAGCAACAGAACAGAACCTGTTCCTGGGCTGCCGGGCAGGCGGCGCAGCCTGTTAACTACCCAAGCTTGCGCCCATAGAGCTGCCCGGCGTCCGAATCCCTGTTATTGGGTTCATGCCACTCCAAGGTTGCTCCGCGTTGCAGCGCGGCGTACACGGCTTCGCCCTTGTTCTTGACATGCAGGCGCTGGTAAAGCGTGCAAGCGTGCGTCTTGGCGGTGGCAACCGAGATGTTGAGCATGCGGCTGACCGTCTTGATCGGATAGCCCCGAGCCAACAGCACCAGCACTTCATATTGACGGGGCGTGATTTGCAGCAATTGCGCGCCCGCGCTGACCGGCATCGTGCCCTTGCTGGACACGTCATCGGCATCACGTGACGGCAAGGCGCAGACCGCGGCGGCGGGCGCTTGCATCGCCTGCTCGCTGGGGAAGCACTGTCCACCCGCCATCACCAGGCGTATCGCGGCTTCAAGAATCTCGACCGAGGCAGTCTTCATCAGGCAGCCATACACGCTTGCGCCAGGCAGGCCCTGCACCGGCATGGGCAGGGGCATCACATCCGTCAGAAGCAGAATCCGCTTCGGCGTGAGCACGCGCTGAATTTCGTGCAGCGCGCTCCATGCTTCATCGGTATCTACCGGCAACCCATAGATCAGGAGATCGGCGCCTGCGTGCGCGCCATCGGCCTTGGACAAATCCGCCAGGCCCATCCCCTCGATCTCCCACACATCATCCAACTTGCTAAGTATCTGCCACAACCCCAACCGCAGTAGCGGATGGGCTTCAATCAGGACCATCTTGGCCATGGTGTCCTCCCGGTTTTTCGACGGGCCTAGAAGGGATCTTCGCTGTGCTGAAGACTATTTTTTTTCCAGCCCCGCGGGGGTGGTCCGCAATATCCCGGAATATCTAATGAAGCTGGACCGGGACATTTGGGCTGGGCAACTTTGGTAGCCAACATAACGGATGGCATGAACCCATCTTATGGTTCGAAACCTTCAAAATCAAGACGTTTCAGGGCGATATAATCCGATAAAAACAGAAATCATTCGTTAGCCTTAATCACCATCCTAAATACGGATGAGATGACCTCCTCAACCTTTTAACCGCTAGGGTTTTTACTAGCTCTCGCCCTGCGCCCTGGGGATTCCCTCTATGAGGACCTGCCCCAAAGGCCAATATCAACGGGGTTTTGGCCCCATTACCAGCCGAAAAAAAGCCGCGACCCGGCACAAGCCGGGAGCGGCAAGAAAGAGGCTTTTTCGACGAAAAGACTGTCGATATGTTTCCGCCGACACAACCTGCCCGTGCCGGGGATGCGCAATCGAAATATAGGTAACATTTTTATTTTTGTGCCGGACCTACCATTTACTCCATATAGGCGAAGTCAAATACCGTATGACCCCCCTGATGGTGCCAATGGTGCATTGAAGCATGACGCTTCCTCAGGAAGCTTGCGTAGTGGATTTCGCCGTCTGTTTCAACGTAAGTGGACGGCGTGAGCTCTTCGATGCGGTTGAGCGACACGCCCTTTCCGTAGTGGCAAAAGCCCTGGTACTGGGCGCAGCGGATCACCTCTCCGCTAGGCGAGACAACGATTCCCGCGTTGCGGGCCCGCATGGGGTTGCGAACGATGGGGTTGCAGGCGTGCGGCGTCCACTCGGTCGAGCGCGGCGAATCCGAGAAGAACGCGAAAAGCTCGTCGCAATGGCTTTGGCCATCTGTTCGATCAATATTCGTTAATAACCACCAGTATTCTCCGTGTTTAAAAATAATAGTATCCACGGCGGATATATTGGTCATTAACGTGACATCCAATTCCCATTTGAGCGGAAATTCCGTGCATTTCCACAGCTCTATACTGCGATTTCCGCACGTCTCCGGAACCATGTACGTGACGCCTTCGTGCTCGAAAATATATGGAAAAGATAAATGATAGGGCAGGTTCAGCGCCGTGCCCAACAGCCGGAAAGCCCCGTCGGAGTAGGTCGCAACGGAAATTGTGCCCTTGCGGGAAGTGAAGTCGTAATCTTCAAAAAATATATATGGCTTTTTATCGTGGGTATAAACAAAAGGATCGGCGAAGAATCTGCCTTTTGGAGGCTGCAGCACCATGGCTTCGGATACCACCGCTTGTTGGCGGGATGACGGGAACATACCAATCCGCCATCGCACATTGCGTTTCATGATGCGCCGCACAATCAAATCCGAAATTAACCAAGCCTGTCGTGCAATATACGAAGCGCTATCCCACTCCGCCGGGTCGCCGCGCCGCGGCCCGCTCATGATCTGCATCTCAGGCGTGGCAACGGCTTGCCTGGCCCGCGCCAGCGCCTGCAACGCGTCGTAGACCATGAAATTTCCCAGGCTGAATGCGCGGGCCTGATTTTTCAGCCAGAACACTTCCGTGTTGAAACTGCGCTGGTCCAGCAACTCATCCTGATCGGCTTCCGGACCGACGCGCCAGAGTTTCACCGTGGTGTGATCCTCGCGCTGGTAGACCTCCCAAAATCCGGCGTAGCGGCTGGTCGACACGGCAATGTCGGAATAACTCAGCTGCCAGACCCCCAAACGCGCCCAGCCCGTCATTTGCGCGCGTGTGGCCAGCGACGCCCCCAAGGTGATCACCAAGTCCAGCCCCAACGCCTCTACCGCCTC
>Ga0213829_1000530_pt1 | contig 35340 bp, 22 predicted proteins | sample MC6MC0896MG_FD_180665 | JGI IMG/M metagenome (GOLD analysis project Ga0213829, IMG submission 180665) | Enriched soil aggregate microbial communities from Iowa State University, Ames, United States - MC6-MC0896-MG | ecosystem: Environmental > Terrestrial > Soil > Unclassified | place: USA: Iowa...
AATGGCTGCCTCGTCCTGTTATGGTTTTACAGATGGTCTAATACGGTTCGTTCTTTACCCATTGTATAGTCTCGGAATGGGTTTATCTTTTTGAGATTTATTCTTTAATTACTAGAGCGAAATTATAATCGTCCTCAGGAAGACATTGCGTTTTATCACAAGACATAAATGATACCTTTCCGGATATTCTGGTTGGGGTGGAAGAATTAAGTTTTATTTTTTGTTGAAATATAACTTCCTTATCGTGGAAAGGAACATTCACTTTAAATACCTCCTCATATTTACTTTTCGGTTTAGGTTCCAAGACCTTCCCAATGAGGTTAAAATCTTTTGATTTTGTAAATACAAATTTGGTAGCCTCAGGACCTCCCTGTGGAACGTTCAATCCATAAATATGCCAGCCAGCGTTCATAGTAGCTTTTACGAAAATTACAGCTTCGTTGCTATTGACTTTCTTAGATGCAAATGTCCATTTTACTGGTTTCAAAATCTGGCATTTCACGGAGGAAATTGTGAATCCGATAAGTGCCAACATAAGAACTACTTTTTTCATTTATTTTTTTAGTTAGAGGGATGAAATTTACTATTAAGAGTCTATAGTCCCATCAAATTTAACATCATAATCAATTGATCTCGTGTAGCTTTTAAAGCTATATTAACAAATCGTGTATATTGAATAAACGTGGACATTATTATGTGCCAGGACTAAAAATAAATATATCAAATATAATTTTCTATGTTTTAAAAATAAAAAAGATTATACTTGCATAGTCAAGACATCAGTAGATGTTTTGAAGTCTATTGAATATTTATTCTTTGTAACCAAATAAATGCTATCTATGAAGTCTGGTAAACTTTAATATTATACACAGTTTATCCATAAACTTGATTGATCTGATAATGACGGAACTTAAAGTCATATAAGAATTTCCATTATGAACATGATAAAGCAAGAGCAGAGGCTAATAGACTTAAAGCAAGGTGATGAGCTTGCCTTTGAGGAGTTATATCATTTTTATAAGGAACGTATTTATTTAAGTGCATTACAACTTGTTAAATCCCACGAGTTGGCCCAGGAAATTTTACAGGATGTCTTTGTGAAAGTATGGCAGAACCGTGCGGGGATTGATCTAACAAGAAATTTTGAAGCTTACCTTTTTAAAATCATGAGAACGACTTCTTATGATTATTTCCGGAAGATAGCGTTAGATCAAGAACGAATGGAGTCTCTAATCCTGCAAGCTGTTAAAATCCAAACAGCAACCGTTGAAAATGATATTTCCTACAAAGAAGCTAAGTCACATTTGGAAGAAATCTTACTCCAGCTTCCTGAGAAACGGAGGGAAGTGTACCGACTGTGCAAGTTGGAGGGGCGTAGTCATGAGGAAGTATCCGAGTTATTGAACGTATCACCTGCCACAATAAATAATCATATCGTTAAAGCTTCACGTTTTGTGCGAACTCATTTTAAAGCTGAGTTCTATTTAATTTTACTTTTTCTTCTCAAAGCGTAGTTACTCTTTTTACTTTCTTCGTATTGTACATATAACCATTATGTACCCATTGTCGTGCATGCAGACATTGTCGCGCCGATGATATTCATAAGAAAAATAAAAATTTGTAAGCTAAAAATGAAAGTAAACACAAAAAAGTCTATTGTCATATTATCTCTATTGGCGTTTGCCCTCAATAGTGGATACGCACAAGTAAGCAATAGCAACCTCCCCGTTAAAAATACATATACGATTGGCTCTGATGATAGTTCGGCCGATTTAATGCGGAAAGCTGTCCATGTAGTTCCTACAGTAAACCAATATCGGGCCTTAAAAAATGAATTTATTGCATTTATTCATTTTGGTCCTAATACGTTCACTGGAAATGAATGGGGAAGTGGTATGGAAGATCCCAAGATTTTCGATCTGAAAAATTTGGATACAGATCAGTGGTGTGAAGCGATGAAAGCGGCGGGTATGAAAAAAGTAATTTTAACGGTCAAGCATCATGACGGTTTCGTTCTTTGGCAAAGTCGCTATACCAAACATGGAATCATGTCCACAGACTTTCGTGATGGAAAGGGAGATATACTCCGGGAACTTAGCGCTTCATGCCATAAATTCGGTTTGAAATTAGGTGTATATCTTTCACCCGCTGACTTATTTCAGATTGAAAGTCCAGATGGATTATACGGCAATCTCAGTAAGACAACCACGCGCACAATCCCTCGTGTCGTAAAAGGACGGCCATTTAAAAATTCAACACATTTTACGTTTGAGCTAGACGACTATAATGAGTATTTTCTCAATCAATTATTTGAGTTACTAACTGAGTATGGCCCTATCCATGAGGTCTGGTTTGATGGCGCTCATCCGAAAACAAAAGGTGGGCAACAATACAACTATGCTGCATGGCGTGAGTTGATTCGAAAACTAGCACCAGAAGCGGTAATTTTTGGTAAAGAGGATATCAGATGGTGCGGCAATGAATCGGGAGGAACAAGAAGTACAGAGTGGAATGTAATTCCTTATCAAGATAATCCAGCAGATATGACGAATTATCCAGATTTAATGAGTGAAGATTTGGGCAGCCGTGCGAAAATATCGAAAGCAAAATATCTCCATTATCAACAGGCTGAAACCAATACATCGCTGCGGGAAGGGTGGTTTTACAGAGATGAAACACATCAGAAAGTGAGAAGTACGGACGATGTGTTTGATATTTACGAACGTTCGGTAGGCGGAAATTCTACCTTTCTACTCAATATTCCACCAAATAGGGAGGGGAAATTTTCACCCCAAGATGTGAAGGTACTACGTGAAGTCGGCAATAGGATAAATGAAACTTATGGTCACAATCTCCTGGAAGGTGCAAAAGGACCCAAAGAAGTGTTGGATAACAATAAAGAGTCGTTTTTCGTATTAGGGGCCCAATCACCACAACTAATCTGCAAACTCAGACAACCTGTTCGCCTGAATCGATTTATACTGCAAGAGGCGATAAGTACACATGGCGAACGCATCGAAGAGCATGCATTGGATGCTTGGATGAACGGGAAGTGGACGGAGATTGCAAAGGGAAGCAATGTTGGATATAAACGTATTCTGCGTTTTCCGGAGGTTGTAACGGATAGATTACGTCTACGTATCTTATCAAGTAGGGCTACTCCTGTGATTAGCAATATTTCGGCACACTATGCTATTGGAAGACCTCCTCAATTGGTTTTTAATAGAAATATAGAAGGATTGGTCTCGATCGAGCCTAAGAAAAGTGATTTTGGATGGAAACCACATGGAGAGAATACCTTAAAAAATCTGAATGTCAATTATCAGATACATTACACGCTGGATGGAAGCCAACCGACAGCAAAATCCCTGATTTATAGTGGGCCCTTTGCGTTAACCAACGGACAGATAAAAGCCGTGGCGATCAGTGCCGATAAAAAAAATGGTGCAGTTGCAGAAGAGACATTTGGGATTGCTAAAAAGGGATGTCGGATTCTTGATGTAAGCAGTAAGGTTGATAGCCATGATGCATCAATGGCATTAGATGCACAACCAGCAAGTTATTGGCAGTCGGCAGCGACAGGAGCAGTTCAATACATTGCTGTTGATTTGGGTAGAGCGTATAACTTAACAGCGTTTGCTTATACACCACAACATGAAAATAAAAACGGAATGTTGGCAAAAGGTATAATCAAAATTAGCAACGATGGTACAAATTGGCAGGAAATAGGAAAATTTGAATTTGGAAATCTAATTAACGATCCAACCAAACGTACCTATCGGTTTACAAAAAGTGTAATGACTCGTTACATTCGGGTGGAATCTACTGAAATCGCCGGTGAAGGAAATTTACTTACTGTAGCGGAACTTGATTTTATAGAATAATTGATGCCCGACAATAATAAAGTAGACTTCATAATTATGAACATATGAACAAATTAAATCTTCTATTACTTTTTATATATATCCTTTTATTTTCAGTAGTGGGCCTAGCACAAGAGATCAACGAAGAATCCCTTTATTTGATCGTCAATAGCAATGGATTGGCTTGGGATAACAATGAATTGTTTGATGATGGAGCAAAAATAGTGCTGCGTAAGGCCGAAAAAACAAAGAAGAGTCAACTCTGGCGTTTCAAAAGAAATGCCAATGGTTATTATACCATCAGTAATCCCTTTGCGGGAACCAATATTGACAATGGCAACCAATATTCGGGTAATGGTAATCCGATCATACAATGGGGAGCCAATCCATCCAATCCGAATCAGCAATGGAAACTGACATTTACAGGAACAGGTGCCATACAACTCCGTCATGCTACCAGTGGGATGAGCATCGTTGCACAGCAAGATGACCGTGAAGGTACAATTGTGTATCAGCTACCTGTGGCACCTCAGGACTGGAAACTCGTGGAGATCGATCCAAAACTAGCCAAAGGATTCGCTTGGCGGGGCGAGGAGGAATGGCAGAATGAAATGGTATTTGAGCTCAACAAAATGAAAGGACATGCAACCTTTATCCCTTATCCAAATACCAAAGAGATGAGGGAAGATCCTTATTTTGACAAACCTTGGATGGAGCCGGGATCAAGCAACTATCAGTCGCTAAATGGAACATGGAAGTTCAAATGGAGTACACAGCCCAAGGATAGACCTTCGGATTTCTATAACCCTAAATACAGTGTGACTAAATGGGACAACATCACTGTCCCTTCCTGTTGGGAGGTCAATGGTTATGGCACACCGATCTATACCAATGTCACTTATCCTTTTGCCAACCGTCCACCCTTTATCTATCCCGTAAAAGGATATACCAGCGAGAAGGAACCTAATCCTGTAGGTTCTTATCGAAAGGATTTTACAATACCCAAAGCATGGAAAGGGAACAAAGTGGTCCTACACTTCGATGGCGTATATTCAGGTTTTTATGTCTGGGTAAATGGGAAAAAAATTGGTTATAGCGAGGGTTCAAATAATGTTGCCGAATTTGATGTTACTGCCGCCGTAAAACCGGGCAGCAATATGCTCGCTGTGGAAGTTTACAAATGGACAGATGGGAGCTATATAGAGGATCAGGATATGTTTCGTTTTGGAGGAATTCATCGTGATGTGTTTTTATATAGTATACCAAAGACGCATGTTTCCGATTTCCATCACAGGACATCATTTAACGATGGACATTTTTCGGCAGCCACGGTTGATTTTACAACTATTTTGAAAAATGAAGGGGCAAAACTAAAATATGGAAAATTAAAGGTCACATTGCTCGATGGTGGAGGCTCCTCTGTAGCTGAGAGCGTGAAGGATTATACACTTGAAGCGGGAAAACAGCAAGATTTCAGCTCTCGGCTGGCTGTATCTGATCCTCAGCTCTGGTCGGCAGAAAGTGCCTATCTATACACCGTTACAATGGTCCTAATGGATGAAGAAGGCAGAGAGGTTCAGGCTTTAAGCACAAAGATAGGTTTACGGAAAATAGAGATCAGGGATAAACGAGTCTATATCAATGGGAGGCAGGTATTTTTCAAGGGGGTAAACCGTCACGATTCGCATCCCGAATTTGGAAAGACCGTACCTGTAGAAACTATGATAAAGGATATTCTGCTCATGAAACAGCACAATATCAATACAATTCGGACGAGCCATTACCCCAATAGTCCGAAATTCTATGCCTTGATGGATTACTATGGTCTGTATAGCATGGACGAGGCAGATGTAGAAAATCATGGAAACATGGGCTTATCAGAAAATGAAACCTGGCGTGATGCCTATGTAATCCGTGCGGAACGCATGGTCCTGCGCGACCGCAATCATCCATCGGTTATTTTTTGGTCACTCGGTAACGAAAGTGGCAATGGACAAAATTTTGATTTCATGTATAAGAAAGTCCGGGAACTTGATCCACAGCAGCGACCGATCCATTACGAGGGAAAAAATGAAATCGCCGATATAGAATCTCACATGTATCCTTCCTTGGATATTATGACACGTTTCGATCAGCGGGCCAGCGATAAACCTTATTTCCTTTGTGAATATGCCCATGCGATGGGTAATGCGATGGGTAATTTAAAGGAATATTGGGACTATATTGAAGGAACTTCGCAGCGCATGATCGGTGGTTGTATCTGGGACTGGGTCGATCAGGCATATCTGAAACCGGGCCAGCCGAAAAACTACTTTTATTATGGAGGAAGTTTTGGAGAGAAGCCGACAGACGGTGATTTTTCAAACAATGGCCTAACTACACCCGATCGGAGGGTTACAGCGAAATTGCTAGAAGCCAAAAAAGTTTACCAATATGTGAAATTTAGTGGTAAAGCTCTTGTCAGTAATAAGATAAGTGTCAAGAATGCTTATGATTTTCTTAACCTGAATGTATTCGATCTATATTGGGAAGTACTGAAAGATGGTGTCAAAGAGCAGAGCGGCCAGATCAACCAGCTCGCGTTAGCACCAGGTAAAGATACGATCCTGACCCTCCCTTTCGAACGGAATTTTATTCCGAATAATGAATATCATCTCAATATCGCTGTCCGGCTAAAGGAGAACAATAGCTGGGGCGCAAAAGGCCATATTGTGGCATCCGATCAATTTGAACTGACAACACGATCAACTGTTCCACCAATTGATCAACAGCAACTTTCGCCGTTATCTGTGAAAGAAGATGAGGTCACATTTAACATCCAAGGAAAGGATTTTAAAGTTGTCTTTGATAAAAAAAAGGGGGAAATGTCGTCGCTCAGATACCATCAGAAAGAGATGATCGATAATGCTACAGGATTAAAGTTCAACTGGTATCGCAGTGTCAATAATGATAAATATACGGACCAGAGTTGCTATCCAACAACTTTTAAATCGGATATTGCGACAGTTTCTCTTGATGAATCTAAGAAATCAATTCATGTTGAAGTGAAATCAATTGCAACTATTTATGCAAAAAAAGAGATCCAGATACCGTTTACGGTCAATTATACGATTTATGGCGATGGTAAGATTGATGTGGAGAGCTATTTTAATTTACCCGCACAGGCAGATATTGTCCATCGTCTAGGTCTGCAGTTGGTCATGCCCGATGATTATCAGCAGATCACCTATTTTGGCAGGGGACCGGGCGAAAATTATTCCGACCGTAAGCAGTCAACTTATATAGGACAATATGTTACCACGCCTCTGGATATGGAGAAAGAACATTATACAAGGGCGCAGAGTATGGGAAATCGCGAAGATATACGCTGGATTACTTTGTTGAACCAACAAAGGGAGGGAATAAAAATAATTTCTAAGGATCGTTTGAGTTTTTCGGCATTGAACTTTTCAGATGAGGATGTGTGGAATGCCAAGTATGATTTTAATTTACCTACAATTCGAAAGGACAAGATATACCTGAATCTGGATTGCATTCAGCAGGGATTGGGGAATGCGAGTTGTGGACCGTTGCCACTACCTCAGTATATGATCCCGATCAATACCCCTTCATTTTATTCTTTTCGCATAGAACCATTTAAGGGAAATCCTTAACATAAAAATATCCGGTCTATAACAAATGTACCGGGTATTTTTATGTTTTTTTAGCTGCTAATCTATTGTGTTGGTACCTCAAAAGCCCTCTTCAGGTTTTAAGGTACAATTATTTTCATTTTTTTTCCCAGAGAGTAGTTACTCTTTTCATTTTGTACGTATTCTAGCTATAACCATTATGTGCCCAATATCGTGAATAAACAAGAAATAGAAATATTATTTAAATCCTTCATCGCGAATCAATGTAGCGAGGAGGAAATTAGAAAGCTTTTTGATGTCTTAAGTAAAGAGGAAAATAATATATTTTTCGAAAAACTCATGGAAGACTATGTTAAGGTCGATGAGGAAAAAGTACAGGATGCATTGCTTCGTTACAAAATGTCGAAATCATTCGAAAAGACCGATCATTATCTTATGAATTTAATTCGAAAAGATCGCGTTAAGAGGTCATTTATATCATCAAAGATGTTTCGATATGCCGTGGCAGCAAGCATTCTGCTGGTCTGTAGTATAGGTGGAATTACATTATTTAGAGATAGCTTTTTCAAAAGAGACGCACAGCCTGCTGTGGTTAGTTCAGTCTTACAGATTTCAGGACAGAAAAACATCTTGATCGACACGACAAGTGGTGGGCTCGGTGAACTTGTACGGATTAATAACGTTGTTCTAAAAAAAGTTTCCGGGCATAAGCTGAAATTAGAGGTTGCTGACCATTCTAATTTAAGAGGAGATTCTATAGGAGCATTACATATAGCCAAAGGTATGGATCTTCAACTGGAATTATTGGATGGGACACTGGTCAATATAAATTCAGCTTCAATATTTCGTTTTCCCCTACATGATGGTCAAGGATCCCGTCAAGTTGAATTGCAGGGAGAGGCCTATTTTGATGTGACCAAGGATAGTCACCGACCATTTATTGTTCGCACTGCCGACCAGGTCATCAAAGTTTATGGCACCCAGTTTAATGTGAAAAATTATGCCGATCAAGAAAAGGTGATGACCACATTATATCATGGAAAAGTCTCCATAAAGAAAGCAAAAGAAAAGGATAAGGGACAGGAATTTATGTTATCTCCGGGGCAACGGGCAGTTCTAGTAAAAAATAATCAGGAATTAAAAAGGGAAGAAATAAGAGGCAATACCGAAGATCTGGCTTGGACTCAGGGATTTTTTAGTTATGAAGATGCACCTCTAAAAGATATTCTTCAGGATTTTACACGTTGGTATAATGTGGAAGTGGATTGGGCGCATGTACCAGATTTAAAATTCCAGGGAACGATTCCTCGCCATTTGTCTTTAAATAAGGCTATCCTTTGGCTGAGCAGAACCGGAAATATCAAGATTAACTTAACCAATAACAAAATAACCTTCTAATTATGAGAACGTACGGATGAAAACAGGATAGCAAGAATATTTAGATGATATACGGATGTGCAGCGAACACATCCGTATGGTCAGGGAATTATTAATTGAACGTCTAACTACCTAACACAACAAAAGTATGAATTTAAAAATTCAATACAAGAATCTGTATTGCTTTATTCGATGGGTCTTTTCATTATTTAAAAACCATCGGCAACTCATTTTCATTATGAAATTGACTTCCTTTTATCTCCTTTTCTGCTGTATGGCAGTATATGGTAATGTATATTCACAAAAGATCAATATTTCTTTGGAGCGGGCTAAGGTCGGAACGGTTCTCAAAGAAATAAAACGCCAGAGCGGCTTTGAGCTTTTCTATAATGTGGAATTGCTTGAACGCCTGCCGCGTCAGAATGTACATCTTAGCAACACATCTCTTGCAAATGCACTAACTGCAATCACAAGCCCATATGCCCTGGATTTTTCCATAGAAGGCAAAACGATAATCATTTTTCCTAAAAAGGGTTTTTCCGAGCAACAACGCTTGATAAAAGGCCGTGTGGTGAACAGTAAAGGGGTGCCGATTGTAGGAGCGTCGATCAAAAAAGTAAAAACCACCAATGGTACGAGTACTGACAAGGATGGTCTATTTGAACTACCAGATGTAGAAGCCGCAGATTCAATTAGTATCAGTATGGTCGGTTATACAACCTTGACGATGCTACCGAAGAGTACATTTTTGGAGATCACATTACAAGATCAAATCGCAGCCATTGACGAAGTGGTGGTGGTTGGGTTTGGAACGCAAAAAAAGGGAAATCTTGTGGGCGCAATGACCACGATCAAACCCAGTGAGTTGAAAACCTCATCGAGTAACCTTACTACAGCTTTACAAGGAAGGATAGCAGGGGTAATTGCCTACCAGGGGTCGGGTGAACCAGGGCAGGATAATGCTTCATTTTTTATTCGTGGCGCTGCGAGTTTTGGCTACAAGACTGATCCGTTGATTTTAATTGACGGACTTGAGCTGAACACGACCGACCTGGCACGCTTGCAGCCCAATGATATTGAAAGCTTCTCTATTCTGAAAGATGCAACTGCATCAGCAGTATATGGTGCAAGAGGAGCAAACGGCGTTATTTTGGTGACTACGAAAAGAGGAAAGGAAGGAAAAGCCATTCTCAATTTTCAGCTTGATCATAATGTTTCTAGCCCCACACGAAACCTAGAACTAGCGGACCCGATTACCTATATGATCAAAGCGAATGAAGCAGCAAGTAATATGGGGGCTTCGACGCTTTTACCTTATGATCAGAGTGGCATCGATGCAAGGATTGCGGGCAGTGATCAGAATTTATATCCGACAAACGACTGGCGGAAGATGTTGATGAAAAACAATACGAGAAATTCAAAAGCAAACCTCAGTGTACGTGGCGGGGGGAAGGTAGCAACCTATTTTGTTACAGCATCAATGAATAATGACAATGGTATCTTAAAGGTCGACAAGCGGAATAACTTTAATAATAATATCAAGCTAAACTCCTTTTCACTGCGTTCGAATACGGACATAAAGTTGAGCCCGAGTACCGATTTGGCCGTCCGTATGTATGGTAATTTTGATGATTATAATGGACCGCTAAATGGAGGAAGTGCTGTTTATGCAAGTGTCGTTAATTCTAATCCGGTTAGATTCCCGGCTTATTATAAACCGGATGAGGCAAACGAGTTTACCGAACATATCTTATTTGGGAATTATCGCCCGCGGGGTAGTTCCGAAGGTGCTTTTTATACAAATCCCTATGCGGATATGGTCAAAGGCTATCAAGATTACTCCCGTTCATTGATGCTGGCACAGATGGAATTGCGACAAGATTTATCCGATTTTTTGCTGAAAGGGTTGAAATTTCGATTGATGGCGAGTACACAACGACGCTCGTTTTTTTCGTTAAATCGGCAATATAGCCCTTATTTCTATGCGGTGAGTCAAGGTGCTCTTGCGAATGGTATCTATCAATTAGAGGAAATTAATAAAGGCAAAGGGGATAATACATTGAGTTTTGAACAAGGACCTCGGACAGTTGAGACATCTTCCTATGGTGAAATGGCGCTAAATTACGATCGGGTATTCGCTCAAAAACATAGTGTCAGTGCCTTATTGGTCGGTATTGTCCGTAATAGATTGACCTCTTCCGACTTTATCGAAAATACCAATGATAGAATGACTTTACAGAGCTCCCTTCCTTATCGGAATTTGGGGATATCGGGTCGGGCGAGCTATAGCTATGATAGTCGTTATATGGCCGAATTTAATTTTGGTTATAACGGTTCAGAACGTTTTCATAAAGATAATCGTTATGGTTTTTTTCCTTCCGCCGGAGTAGCATGGAATATTGCCAACGAAAAATTCTGGGAGCCTTTGACTGGGACGGTAAAACAGTTTAAACTGCGTGCTAGCTATGGATTTATTGGTAATGATGCCATTGGGGGACCACAAGACAGATTCTTTTACTTATCGGATGTGACTCTTAATGATGGCAATAAAGGTTATGGATTTGGTGAAAATTTTCAGGAATTCCAGCCAGGCGTAACAGTCAAACGGTATGACAATGCCTTGATCACTTGGGAAAAGTCAAAACGGCTGAATCTTGGAATGGATTTGAATATCAATGACTTTACGATCATAGCAGATTATTCAACAGATAAACGAACTAATATTTTAATGGATCGGAGCTTTATTCCGAGTACCATGGGGCTTGCCGCTGGAGTACGAGCCAATGTCGGCGAAGCGAAATCAGAAGCTTTTGAAGCTTCTGTTGATTATAACAAAGGATTCTCTTCGGGATATTGGTTGGGGTTACGTGCTAACTTTACTTATGCGACGAACCGTTATCTAGCTTATGAGGAGCCTGAATATCCAGTTGGTCAGGAATATCGTAGTGTGATCGGGAATCCATTGAGTCAGGGGTACGGTCTGATTGCCGAACGATTGTTTGTCGATGCGGAAGATATTCGAAATTCGCCTTTGCAGACTTTTGGTGAATATATGCCGGGGGATATCAAATATAGAGATGTCAACAGGGACGGTCAGATTACCAATGCAGATAAGGTACCACTAGGGTTTCCTCAATCGCCTGAGATCTCTGTTGGTTTTGGTTTTTCCATGGGCTATAAAGGATTTGACTTTTCATCATTCTTTTCCGGACTGGGCAGACGTTCGTTTTGGATAGATTACAGTGCGACTAGTCCATTTATCAACGATCAGCGTGCTTTCTTAAAGGCTTATGCTGATAATCATTGGTCGGAAAGCAATCAAAACCTCTATGCTTTGTGGCCTCGATTGACTTCGAAAGTCATAGAGAATAATGAACAGCGAAGTTCCTGGTTTATGCGGGATGGTTCATTCTTACGGCTAAAGCAATTGGAAATAGGGTATACCCTGCCCGAACACTTACTTTCCAAATTGAAGATTTCGAAACTACGGGTATTTGCCATTGGCAATAACCTGATGACGTTTAGCAAATTTAAGCTATGGGATATCGAGTTGGGTGGTAATGCTTTTAACTATCCGATCCAGCGTGTTTATAATTTCGGGGTGAATGTAACTTTTTAATCTATGAAAACGAAAAAACTAGTGATAAGTACTTTTTTGGGAGCGAGCCTGTTGTTTAACTCTTGCCAAAAATATCTGGATGTCGTTCCCGACAATGTCGCGACGATACAGGATGCATTTGTCAGCAAAGAGATGGCCCGACGTTATCTTTATACCTGCTATTCTTATTTACCTATCGATGGAGATCCAATCAACAATCCAGCATTTTTGGGTGGTGATGAGACCTGGTTATACGAAGGTATTGAACAAAATGATCTGGCTCTCGATTCACGCGCCTGGCTTATCGGTAAGGGAAAGATGGCTATTACCAATCCTATTCTAAACTATTGGGATGGGGAGTATGGCGGTAAGGATTTGTATCAGGGGATCCGTGATTGCAATATTTTTTTAGAAAACATCCATATTCCACGCGATTTGAATTCTTATGAACGGGATCGGTGGATCGGTGAGGTAAATTTTCTAAAAGCTTATTATCATTTTTACCTCTTTAGGATGTATGGTCCGATTGCATTGGTCAAAGAAAATCTACCCATTTCATCTACTCCCGAACAGGTAAGAGTTTATCGCGCATCGGTCGATGAAACTGTAAATTATATTGTTGAAACGTTGGACAAAGCGATTGCGACTTTGCCCGAAAAGATAGAAAGTCCGATTGATGAACTCGGAAGGATCACCAAACCGATCGCACAAGCAATCAAAGCCAAAGTATTGTTGTATGCAGCTAGTCCATTATTTAATGGCAACACTGAAATGGCATCGTTGGTGGACAATTCGGGAAAACAGTTATTTCGTCAGTCGGTGGACAAAGAAAAATGGAAGTTGGCGATGGAAGCAGCAAGGACTGCTATTGAGACTGCGGAGAAAAATGGAGCGAAGCTGTATGAATTTTCATCTGGTTCTGTAGCAGTTTCTGACCAGACACGCACTTTGCTTTCGGTCGAGGGTGCAGTCACTGAAAAATGGAATCCTGAAATTATCTGGGGACTGACCAATAGTGATACCAAGACTTTGCAGAGCGCATCTATGGCTCGTGTGTTGACCAATTATAGCATTTTATCCTGTTTGGCACCAACAATGAAAATGGCCGAGTTATTTTATTCCAAAAATGGGGTGCCTTTACGCGAAGATAAGACATATCCTTTTAGCGAGCGATTCAATTATAGAATAGGTGATGCAGGTCATAAGTATTATATCAAAGAAGGGCAGTCCACAGTTCAGCTTCATTTTGACCGTGAGCCTCGTTTTTACGCCGACATGGGTTTTGACCGAGGCATCTGGTTTGGATTGACCAATAATGAGGATGGGACAGTCAATACACCTTATGTGGCTGCAAGATGGAAAGAGAAATCGGGTAAGACAGACGTTAAAAACTTCTCGGTCACAGGTTATTGGCCCAAGAAATTGGTGAACTATAACAATAGAATGTATACGGGATTTGAACTTAAAATTGAACGTTCTACCTGGCCGGTTGTACGCTTGGCGGATCTTTATCTCATGTACGCTGAGGCATCCAATGAATTTAATGGACCTAATGATGATGCCATGGTCTACTTGGACAAAATAAGACAGCGTGCTGGGTTAAAAGGGGTTGAGGAATCCTGGATAAATTACTCGTCTAATCCAGCTAAACCAACAACGAAAGAAGGATTGAGAGATATTATCCATCAGGAACGTCTGATTGAGATGGCATTTGAGGGGAACCGGTTTTGGGATTTGCGCCGGTGGAAGACCGCAGCGCAGGTATTGAATCAGCCAATCAAGGGATGGGACATCAATCAGGAATCAATGGAGGGCTTTTACAGAGAGCGGATTCTTTATACACCTAAATTTGAGTTAAAAGATTATTTCTGGCCTATAAAGGATGATAATCTATTGGTAAATAAGAATTTAATTCAGAATGTAGGTTGGTAAATTTTTGAAAAATCAAATTGTATACAGATGAAAATTAAAATATTTAGAATTGTCTTTTATATAGTTCTGCTGTCATTTGCATCCTGCAAAGAAGATGTAGGGACGACCGAGCCTTTATCCTCGGATGGGCAAGGACCTGGCAATGTAACCGATATACGTGTTGAAAATGGTCCAGGCCGCGCAGTCTTGCGGTATAAAATTCCAGGGGATGTAGATTTGGCTTATGTAAAAGCCAGATACGAAATAAGACCGGGTGTGTATCGGGAGACCAAATCGTCAAAAAGTAATGATTCGCTTGTGGTGGAAGGATTTGCCGAATCGAAAGATTTTAAAGTAGAGCTGACAGCTTTTGATAAAGGTGAAAATGCTTCTCCGGTAACCAATATTTCCGTTCATCCGACAACACCTCCTATCGTAGCACTAGCCCAAACAATTGGTCTAATAGATGATTTTGGAGGGATGGGAATACTTGTTAGTAATCCATCGGAATCTGATTTTTCAATTATGATCTCCGAAAGGCCGCCAAGTGCTACGACAGACCTGCCGGTCCAGACTTTTTACACAAAAGCAAAAGACATGGCCTTTAATGTCCGTGGATACGATCCAAAACCGGTGAAATTCGTCATTGTCATCAGGGATAAGTTTGGAAATACATCGGCTCCTATTGTGAAGGATATTACGCCACTGGAAGAAGTACGAATTGACCCGAACTTCTTCCGGGTGGTCAGATACCCTAATGATACACCACCATTGTATTCATGGTATGATGTTGATGCGATCTGGAATAATCATTTTGGTGATGATTGTTGGCACTATGGTGGTGGCACAATGCCGATGTCGGTATCATTTGATCTGGGGAAAAAAGTGAAACTAAGCCGGTTTAAGTATTTCCAACGGACTTCCAGTAATAGCTTTATATTTAACCACAATAATTTAAGGCGTTTTGAAATATGGGGATCTAATAATCCGTCCAGCGACTGGGCGAGCTGGCAACTGGTAGGAACCTATGAATCCAAAAAGCCTTCCGGATTACCAGTTGGACAATATACGAATGAAGATTATGCTATTGCGACAGGAGGAGAGGAGTTTGTTGTGCTGACAACGGCACCAGAGATCCGATATATCCGTATCAAGATGCTGGAGAGCTGGTCAGGACTTGACGGTGCTCAAATCGGTGAAATGCAATTTTGGGGGCAATATTCAAAACAATAGCGAATATAAAACCGCGAGGTAAATAGTAATCATAGAAAACAAATTATACACGGATGAAAAAGATAAGTTTATTACTATATATATGGAGCATGCTATTTTTTGGAATCAGCTGTTCAAAAATGGAAGATCCGGTTAAACCCTTTATAGAAGGTGGAGAAATTGTGTACTCCACAAAAGTCGATTCATTACAGAGTTTCGCTGGTCATAATCGTGCTTTATTGGTCTGGGAGCTTCCTAACAATCACTCCGCGAAGAAGATGATGGCATTCTGGAATAACAATAAGGATTCGGTTGCGTTTGACTTTAAAAAAACAGAAGGGAAAGTTTATCAGGCAGAGATCAAAGACCTGCCTGAAGCTACTTATCTCTTTGATATTTATACCGTAGATGCAGGAGGAAATAAATCTGTTAAAACACTGACCTCCGTCAACGTATATGGTGAAAACTACGAAACTACACTGTTGAATCGGATTTTGTTGAGTGCGGTAGTTGATGGTAGTAACCAATTACGTGTCGTTTTTGCGAGTGCAGATGAAGGGAATGTGGATACAAAAATCGCATATACTGCTACGAATGGTCAGGAGAAAAGCGTTTCTTTGAAAAGCGCAGATAATGAGGTTGTTATTTCCGATTGGAAAATCGGAACGCCTATTACCTATCGATCTTCTTACCGTCCAGAAGAGAACGCTATTGATGTGTTTTATGTGCCAAAAGCTGAGGTGGTAAATGTGATCAAGGATGTATCGCCGGAGTTCCTGAAGAACTATCAACAACCTTTTCTGTCTATTCAAGAAAGTAATCGATTCAGGGATCCCCTGAATTGGAGTATAAACAGTGCTATTCAAAACCATGGTGGAATGGGGGGATGGGGATCAGATGATAATACCGTTCTTGTGATGGAGTCTGGTTGGGGGGCATCGAATATTGTTAACGGTAAAATGTTCCAGACAACGGTGTTACCAAAAGGGGATTATAGTGTAAAAGTTGAAGTGGGAGGATTCGGGCTTGAATCTTCTATGGTTAAAATTGTTGCTGTACAGGGAACAGTTTTTCCAGACTTTGATGGCAATATGCAAGTTCCTAATGCGCTGGGGAGTATAAATTTGCAGCTTAAAGAGTTTAAATTTACTGTTCCAGCGGCAGGACCGGTTAGTATCGGTTTTTTGGCTAATATGACGGGTGATCAATACTGGAGGATTTCGAAAATTACCTTATTTAGACACTATTAGAAACTGGTAGAATCAATCATCTACTTGAACTTGCGGTGTGTTAAAAATCACGATATTAATAATACCTTTCCGGATGTTCTTATAATTCGGAAAGGTATTTTCCATACTTAAATTATAAAATCAATATTATGAATAAATTTCTTTTCTTGCTGATGTTCTGTTTTTTTATATTCCCATCTCAGGCTGCGATTCGTTTGCCAAGTATTTTGGCGAATAATATGGTTATGCAACAGCAATCGACGACTCAATTGTGGGGATGGTCCAAACCAGGAGAAAAAGTCAAAATTACGACCTCATGGGATAATAATACTGCTGAGGTAACTGCAGACGGAAATGCCAGATGGCAAACGTCAATTCAGACACCAAAAGCAGGCGGACCTTATACTATCGTATTTGAAGGTGAAAATAAAATTGTTCTTGAGAATGTATTTATCGGTGAAGTTTGGGTTTGCAGTGGACAGTCCAACATGGAGTGGAACTATTACAACGGTATTGCTAGTATTAAAGATGAGTTTTCAGATCTCGATAAACTTAATGTCAAGCTGTTTCAGGTTACTAAAGCAACGTCGAAAACATTACAGGATAACAATGAGGGAAATTGGATGGTCTGTGATAGTAATACCTTGAAAAATTTTAGTGCTGTAGCTTATTATTTTGGAAAAGTACTGAACAAGGAACTGAATGTTCCGATAGGTTTGATCAGCAGCAACTGGGGAGGTACTCCCGCCGAAGTATGGACACCCGCTGATCTGGTTGAAAATAATAGCGTTTTAAAAGATGCTGCAGTTCAAAAGAAACCTTCTTCATGGTGGCCTATAACACCAGGGTATGCTTATAACGCAATGATTGCGCCATTTACTAATTTTAATATAGCTGGTGCGATCTGGTATCAAGGAGAGAGCAACGTTGAGACAGCCTCAAGTTATACCCAGTTAATGGATACCATGATTACTTCTTGGCGTAGGTCTTGGCATAAAGATTTTCCGTTTTATTACGTACAGATTGCACCAAATAGGTATTTCAATCATCATGTAGGAGCTTTGCTTCGAGAAGCGCAGACTAGGAATCTGGTGACAAAAAATACGGGAATGGTCGTCATTTCAGATTTGGTCAACGATACCTTGAATATCCATCCGACAAATAAGAAAGATGTTGGTCTACGTCTCGCAAACTATGCTTTGTCTGAGACTTATGGACTAACTAGAGGAAATTATAAAAGCCCAATGTTCAAGTCCTTTGCCGTGCGGAAAAATCAAATTGTGATTGATTTTGACAATGTTGAATCTGGTCTGATAATAAAAGGAAACGAAGGGAAGGAAATTTTTATTTCGGGTGCAGACAAGATATTTTATCATGCCACGGTAAAACTAAAGGGTAAACAGCTGATCGTTTCTAATAAGCGGGTGAAAAATCCGGTAGCTGTTAGATATCAATTTAGTAATACGGGGATTGGCAATTTATTTAGTAAAGAGGGATTACCTGTTGCTCCTTTTAGAACTGATACTTGGCCTGTTAATACGAGCAAAATTAAATAGTTTGAACATTTCGAATGCTAAATAAATTTGGTAACAATTTGATTTGTAGTTTTTTTATGTTGACTAGTCCTGAAAATTAGATAAAGGTGGTCTAATACAGTTCTTACTTTTACGGTTTTGGTAGGTGAATTGATATTATGAATTTAATTGTTTTTTTGTAAACTTTTGTATTTTTTACTACAGTTTATAAAAAAGATAAAAACAGGCAAATAGAATTACAGAAGATTTTCCTGTGTAATTCTATTTGCCTGTTTTTGTTTATCTAAATCTTAAAGTTATGAGAAATGTACTTTTGTTATCTATATAGCTGTCGTCATCAGTTTCTTTGCTGCATAAGCATGAAAATTCTTTCACTCATCGCTCCACAATGAGTTCTCTTTGAACTCCATTTAAAGAAGGACTTTTTAATCGAGATTAGAATAATAGAACAGCCAACAACCTTGTTCCTAATAGTTCAAAATCATCGATACGGATATTAGGATAAATAGATGATCCTGGAGTAACATTACTAAATTCAATAACACCTACGTCAGGTACAGGGACAGCGCTTAGGTCCACAGTGAGAGTCTGTCTTTTCGTAATGTCATTGCAAACAAGATTAGGCAAATTGCCGATAAGCTATTTCTTAGCATTTTTACTGGTAATACACACAAGAAAAACATTTTAAAAAAAGAACAAGCACATTCTTCTGTATAGCGTATAAGCAAGTTCGTAAGAGGAAGGATGGATATAAGAAATGATTGAAAATTAAATTAAAAGATACCTAGAGCTAGGTATTTTTTTTTGTTTTTAGCTTAGATAGATTTGTCCTACAGTATGAAGCCATAAGAGGGAATACCTGCCTTAGCTAAACGTTTTTTAGTAAACAGAATATTTGAAATGGTTTAAATTATTCATCAAATAAAACACAATATAATTATGGAAAGAATTTACCTTTTTTTGATGTTGTTACTAAGTAGTTCGCTTTCTTTTGGGCAAGGTGGAGGGCCAATTGACGGGAAAGATGGAATTTTATTTAGTTATTCCTACAAACGTGCGGGAACTTATAAAAGCAAGGATTATATGGGGTCCAGTGGATATGGAACTTGTGAAGGACAAATAAATATATATTATGTCACGATCAAGGTTAAAAATAATACTCCTGAACTGGCAACCTTTAGAGATTCCTATATAGAAATTATTGGGAGCGATTTTAAAGCGCCTGATTGTAATAAAATAACTCGAACTTATAACGGTTGGCCCATGGTTTTTCCTTCTAATCCTACAGCTACTTTTATGGATTTAGGCGCAGGGCGGGAATATCAAAATACTATTGAATGTATTACTGTAGGTACGGACGTACCTACTGTCGGAGGCGTCAGGATTGAGCGTGGAGAAAGACCGTATGTCAAGCCTGAATGGAGTGAATGGGAAACTTTCACAGGTACTGATTGTAATACAAATATACTGTATAAGGTTCTGCATGGTGGGAATGGATGGGGCGGGCAAACTGATTTTTTCGAGGTAAAAAGCAATAATAAACAAACAGTTTCATTTGTGTTTCAATTATTAGACGGGAATGGTCGCGTTCATTTTGGGGATACTCATACAGTAAACCCTGGTCAAACGATTAAATTTGAGCATAAAATGCAAAATAATGTTCGCATTAAATCATACCGTTTGGAAAACTTAATTTACGTTTCTACTGGAAAACCGGTATGTGGGTCGTCTGCAGAAGAAGAACTGCTGTCATTAAAAAAGAGAAGGTATGAGTTGTGTCAGGAATTAAGTACGGTACTTGGTAATAGGCAGAATGCAGTATTTGACAAGATTTGTAGAAATCTGAATAAAAGCTATGTTGAAAATGATATAAACCAATTAAAAAATGAGGTTAGTACATTGGAACAGGAACTGCAATATCAAAAAGGAGTTGCGCCCCAGCGTGGAAATCAACAAGACCTGGAAAAACAAAGGAATGAACTTTGTAATGAGCTTAGCGCACTTGTTCAGAAATCGGGCAAGCGCAGTCAAGTGAACGATGACCTTTGCCTTTCAGGAGTGCATTTGCCAAGTAGTTTACCACAAGATATAAATGCGCTAAAAACCGAAATAGCCAGATTAAAAATGCTAGATCTTGAGGAGGAAAAACAAAAAGATGAGCAATTGCGTAAACAACAGGAAGAACAGCGTCGCGCTGAAGAACAACAAAATCGTTTTGACAGTTATATAACTCAAGGCGACAAGGCCTACACCGATGGGAATTATGATAACGCAATGAGTCTCTATTCGCAGGCACAAAATATAGCCCTGAATGACACACAAAAACAGATTGCGTCTCAAAAATACAATCAGGCATATGAAGCTAAACGAACAGCTGCAAGACAAGAAAGGTTAGCTATCCAGGAAAAACGGGATGCAGATGAAGATTTGGCCTATACCAGTTTAGCCACAGGGACGGTAGGTATCATGTCATTGATTAATGATCAATATACAAACAAAGCGGCGTCCGGTAAAATTCAGGTAGGATTGGGTTATGAGCAAACACCTATAATAACTAATCAAAATAATTCGTATTCTGCTCCGGCCTCGTATGCGGATAAGATAAGCTACCCACTTGTTTATTTTGGATTGAATTTAGAATTTCTCAACAATAAACCAGTAAATCTCCATGTTCGTCCTCTTGTGTCAATAGGCATCAATGCTTTTTCAAAAGGAACCAGTGGCACAAACATCGCAACAGGGGTAGAGGGCGGTTTGCGGTTTTGGTATAAATCACAGACTAAATTTAAATTATTTGCTGATTTTGGCTGGTATAATCGTGAAGGGGACAAAACTGCTGATAAAGATTCCCAGTCCGGTGGTGCTACTTCCACTGATGAAGTGAGAGAGGGAAAATACAGCTACCATGTGTTGCGTTATGGTGGCGGGCCTATGTTACATTGGCGTCGTCACGGACGTGAATCATGGGTAAAACCGGGGATATATTTTGAACAATTTACATTTGCCAAGTATGACAAACCGACAATGTCATTTAGTTTAAGTGCTAATATAGAAAGCGAAATCATATTAGAAGGGACATACAGTAAAAATTATCCCGTAGCTGGAAATGTTCAATATCCTAATGCGTTTACGTTCGCTGATCAAGATTATTTTTCGATTAAAATAATCAGACAAGGAAAACTTTGGTAAACTTTTAAAAGCGATAATTATGAAATTAGTTATAATAACGGCAGCAATATTTGGACTTTTGGTTTCCTGCAATGAAGATTCATTGGTAGAGGGCTATAACACTAAAAATGAAGATGGAGGTAATATTATAGGCAAATGGGAGCTTATACATACGTCAGAATTTACTAATGGAGTAGAAACTTTCTCGATCGATATAGTGCCTGATTGCTCTACTAAAAAAGATTATGAAGAGTTTAGATTAGATGGAACAGGAAGATACTATGATTACAATAAAAGCTGCGAAGATAAAGGGCATGATTTAAAATGGTCAAAATCAGGTAATATAATTAGTTATGGTTCCGGTGGATTTACAGAAGAGATATTATTGTTGGATAAAACGACTTTGAAGGTCAAATGGAAAAGCTCAAACACAGTTTATTATGTAGATACCTATAAAAAAATATAGCTAGTATAAAATAAATGTATGGCTAGATATTTGGCTTATGGGATATACAGCATATTGTGTTTGTATTTGAAGAGACTGGGGGATAGCTATATGATTACTGAAAATGGCTTAATTCTATCATTGAGGCAAATACGTGTCCCCGTATCCTCCGGGGACACGCAATAATTTTATTAAAATTTTCGAACGCTAAATGAATGTGCTTTAACAGTTTGGATCATAGATTTTTATGGGTATAAAAAAAGAGACACTTTCTATTAAGTGTCTCCTTAAGTAGGCTGGAGAGATTCGGAATCTCCACCTGAAAAGGAAATCAAGCTCACTAAGCAAACCATTACTGAGCGTAAGGATCTTTCGGAGTCCGACGAAAAAAAAGGAAGTGAGAAACAGGAAAAGCAGGTCGCCACATCTCAGGAACTAGGCAAAGGGAATCAGTCAGTGCTGAGAAAGTCGATAAGGAGCCTAAGAACTGGAGTTTTATTTACTTTTGGTTGGGTCTTGCACTGGCTGCTGGCCTGATTATTTGGTGGGTAAGAAAGAAATAATTAAATTAGTTTTTCCCTTGCAAGGGAATTTTTTATAAAATAGGTTAATAATATGGCTAAAATCCCTGAGCTCCCCACTCAGAGATTTTTTTATTTTAAAAAAGTTTGGGACAATTTGCTCTCTCAACCGTCTTAAATAATAGAAATTCGACAGGAATTTCTTTTCGTTTACATAATTGATTTGCCCGATGTTTATCGAACATCGGGGTTTTAGTTAATTAAATATATAAATAACGGTTTTTCTAGCCTGATGTCTCCCAAACATCAGGCTTTCTATTTATTGAAAAAATATTTTCACTTTCTCGGGACAATTAACATTTTCGATCGTCTTGTATGTAAGTATGGTTAATAAATGATTGTTGTAAGCAAAAATTAATTGATGTACATGAAAAGAAGTTTAAACTTTATTACGTGTTTAGTGTTGCTGCTAACATTTTTCAGTTGTAGAAAAGAGCATCTAAGCTCTGATGTTGGTAAAGTAAATCAAAATTTGTCCTTAAAGGCGGCTTTTGACCAGCAATATGCTAAAAGTGGTCTAAAATACTTGGAAAGAAGTTTTAATAAAAATTATAGGACAGAGATACTATGGGACAAAGCAATATTTAAAACTGCGGATACTGCAATTATCAAAGTAAAATTATTGGAAGATGTAAGAATCTATACCAATGACTCCATTCCTGTAAATATGTCAGATAATTTGGTAGTTAAAGCTACAAAAAACACGAAGGGGGAGTGGGTATTTGTTAAGGTTATGTATCTTCCTGAATATGGAAAGGATTTGCCTACTGGTTTCACAGGGAGAATAATTTCGGAGAGTTATTTTGAGAAAAACTATATGGTCGCGAAATATTTAGGTGGACATGCCTATTTTGCAACCTTTAATTCAGGAAATCCATGGATTGATTATAATAATGGTCCTATATTGAAGGCCGGAGGATTGCCCAATGACCCACGATACACGGTAGAAGAAGAGGGGCAAACGGTATATGCTTATGTTAATGGCGAGCTGAATTCGATATGGTACAGACCACCATCTCCAACGCCTCCAGTTTGTGCGGATGATCCTATTCTTACCGGTGGTGGTGGTGATGGTGGCGAAGTTAGCGGTGGAGGAGGTGGCCCTTCACCTACAGATGAACTAAGTGCTGAAGAGATGGCTGAATTGGCTAATTTGGAACAGCAATATAGAACCAGAATGGAACCAGAGGAATTGGCGATTTACGAAAAAATGTCCTCAAAAAATAAATTTGCGTATCTTACAAATGCTAAACAAGCTGAGGAGACGGCTATATCTAAATTCCCTGCAAATACCCTTTACAATGGAAAAGGAGATGCTTTTAGACATGCTTTTTTTCATGCTCTGAATTCGATTACAATTGGGAAAGACTTAAGTAAACAATTGGGAGACGCACACGAAACTAGATCTGATCCAACAGAAAAATCAATGGATCTACATAATAATGCTGTAGGAAGAGAGTTTTTACAGAATTCAAAAGTTGGCGAATCTCCGGCAGAATTTATTTCTAGGTCATTGACCGAGGGAACTTTGAGGTATCTGACTCCTTTAGGCATGAACAATACAGTGATACCAAATGTGACTAAACTTGTACCAACAAATCAGTAAATTGAACTTTAGAAAGTGGAATATTATTATAAAATTGAGAATCTAATTATATGTTTTGTAGAAATGTAACTTTAATATTGTTGTTGTTTTGTGTACTTTCTCCAGTCTTTATTTCTTGCAATTCTAAAAATAAGGGTGAGTGGAAGGTGGCGGATATTAGTAGAGATACAATATTTAGTGCAGAAACCGGTGTTCATGATGCTTCTACTATGATCTTAAAAATTCAAGGTAATTCTGATGATTCTATTAAGGTACATGGATTTAGTATTCCGGGAGGAAATATCAATAAGGAGCTAAGAGTTGATTGGTATACCTCAAAAATTTCAGTCAAGTATGAGAGTTATCGTGCAAAAAAAGGTAATATTAAAATCGAATACGATGTGCCTAAAGTTTTCTAGCTGAAATTTAATAATGTTTAGCTATCATTAAGGCACACTTATGAAAGATGGCATAATGAATTGACAATAAAAAAAGCGTCTTTAAAAGATCAAATAAACAAATTAAGCCACCATGAAAATGAGACCTTTTCATTATTACAAAATCAATTATTCTACCTTTCAGACTTAAATTTTGTATATAATGAAGCTGATGTTATAGAAAAGCAAACGCTTTTAAAAATGATGTTCGACGACTTTTTATACTATGAGAACAGTATCTATCGAACTCCATATATTATGGAACCTTTCATTTTTAATGAGTTGAAAATGAGGAGGAAAGGGTTCTTAGATTATACAAAAAACGGGATAATTTTTCAATTATCCCGTCAAGTGGAGGTCACGATAGTTCAATAGAACCTTTAGTGCCTTTATTACAATTTATTAAGAAGTTAACAACAGGCAAATAGAATTACCCTATGTAGTTCTATTTGCCTGTTTTGTTTATCGAAATCATAAGATAAGAGATAAGTTTTTTTATTGACAAATTACTTGTTATTTGGAAATGGACTGTAAATCGAGATAGTTTCATATTTGCACTGTGTTAAATAATTGCTCAACAATATCCTCTTTTTTATAAACCATATCTTTTTCTAACCCCTTATTGACAAAATTTCTAAAATCATTATGCAGTTTAATTGCAGAATTCATTAGCTTCTCAATCGTTTTCTTACTTTGCGATTCGACGGTTTGTAGCCAATTTTTTTCGATTTCTGACTCCTTATTCAATCTGATCCTGTGTTCGGATAGCTTCCATAATTCAAACAAGATTTGACACTGTTTTTCTTTTTCCTGGCTAATAACAGAAGGAGTCGGCAAACTAATCTCTGGCAAGGTTGCGATTGTTTTTGGATCAATATGTATAGGAAGAGGATTTAATCCATTTTGATCGATATCTTCTTCCCCCATTAATAGCTTTTTAAAGGCTTCAAAATAATCTTTCTTAAATCTCAATCCTCCAATAGCTACATCATCCTTTACAACAATAATCGAAAAAAAGTCAACATCTATATTTGATAACAATGATAAATCCATTGACAATTGAAAGAAGGCATCTCCATCAGAAAAATCAAAGTCTCTAATGCCGAAAGTAGCGTATGTAAGTGTCTCGGTTTCTTCGAGACCATTTGGTAGAATGAATTCATAGCTAGCATCTTCCTCTATTACATTTAGTATTGCTTTTAATTTGTTCAGCTTTTCATTTTTGGCTTGATGCCACCATTCCTCGACAGCTTTCCGAGCAACATGCACTGCTTTTTTATTTTCTAAAGGGATATTGGAAATGTAATATTGTATAGTAGCATACAGTCTTTCAAAACACTTTTGTTCCTCCTGGCATACATTTTCCGAATCAAAATAAGGAATTGTCTTACTTTCAATTTTTCTAAATGCTTCCTGCATATTGCCAAATTCTAAATAAACGGCTTTAAGATTGATTAAGGCAACATTTCTATCATGCGCTTCTTTTGGGACGAAGATGTTCAGCAACTGACTGTTGATGTTTCCAAGAGAAAAATACCACTTGTTTATTTCCTTCTCTTCAGGTACATGGTTTTCCAGTTCGAAATATTTTTTCTCATACTTTGGATAAGCTCTTTTCTTAGCAAGAGCATCACCGAGTTGAACCTTGATTCGATCAATGGACGGAAGCACTTTTTCTTTTTTGTCGTTATTTCCTTCTAACAGAGAGTCGACCAATTTAATAATTGCTTTTGCCCACTCAATAGCTATCTTACGAACCTCAAGGGTATTTTTCTGCCATTCGTAAGCAGAAGTTTCTTGATAATTTTTTTGTATGGTAGACAACCATATTTTATTGAGATGTACATCAAATAAATTTCCAATGACTTCCACAGTAAGATGTTTGATTGAGTTTTGTTTCACGACAGATATGATTTCCTCCGAGGGGAAGGGCAATAATATCGCTTCGGTACAATACTTTTTATAAAACGGAAGGAAAGCATGTATAACTTGTATTCTGAATACACTAAACTCATTTGCTTTATCTACCTCACTATCAAACAACAGATACTGTATGTAGATATTACCTTCTTTTTCCTTGAGAGTTAATGAGTTGGTGTTTACTTTTAGATAGCTCAGTATGACCCCCTTATTTTCGCTCACAAATTTTTTAAAGCCTATCGGATTGCTAATTTGCAAGTATAGTATGAACTCTTTAGCTTCCTGAATTTCCATACAGATCAGATCATCTATCAGTATTTTATTCTGTATAAAAGGTAGGCTAAACGATAATTTTAACTCATTAAACCATTTGAAAAGAAATTCAAGTCCCTGATAGGAAGTGATAGGAGTAGTTCGTTTTGTCAGCTTGTCTTTCAAAGCATTTGCGAACAATACTAAATCGGTGTTTTCAAAAGAATAGGCTGGTAATTTCTTTTTTAATTCAGCAAGCTGTTGAAAGCCGTGTATTCTCTCGCCTATTATTCCTGAAAGTTCATCTAAAGTATTAAGCTCGGTAAATGGTACTGTAGCCATTGCGAATAGCTCTATACCTCCTGTATTATAAGCCTCATCAAATATCTCCTTGTTTGATAACCAATAACGTTGGGGCTCTCCGTGCATGATACCATCCAGAGCAAAGACCATATCAGAAATCTCACCTTCGCTCAACAAACTTGCTAAGCCCTTGTAAAAAATGGTTTTATTGCTGTTAGTTAATAAAAGTGGAGCATTTATAAAGAACTCATGCTTATAATCCTCATTCAATATCTTTAAAAGATTGATCAGGGATTCTTCTATGGGTAAATTATTGTGTAGTAAATCTTTTAAGTGATTGGATCTAACAGGGTGAAGTCCTTCTACAAATTGACCATCAAAGTTCAGAAAATATTCTTTTTCAAGTTCATTTAGTAATACTCCTCTGTCTTGTTGAAAACCAATTTCAGCTTTTATATAAGCTATAAGTCTTTTGGTCTCCAGTTTAATATCCAAACAGTCTGCCAAAGAAACCATTCGTAGGATTTCGATTTTCGCCGCCGATGATGCAGATTGATACAGATATTTTATTTGAGCCGAAAGTCGCTCTTGAATCATTTGCCCTTTTGTTAACAGGTAGGTGTACTCTATCAACAGCCCTTTATTAAGTACCTGTTCCCATACCGGTTGCCATTCTTTAATATCAGCGTGGATTTTCTTTTTCCTTTTAAACTGTTCGAAAATGTCTTTTGCTTCCTGGGTTGACAAAGAAATATCTATCGGAGTCAAATTGATACGTGATATATCAGCACCGAATCTAAACCAGTCTTCTTGTCTTGCAGTAATCAGAAATTTGACAGGCATATCGGTTGTCTTCTCCGCAATATAAGACCAAGCTATTACCAAACTATCTAGTCCATCGATTATAACTAAAGGAACTTCCCCAATAAAAACTCTTGATTCTAAAAATTTCACGACAGCATTAGCCTCGTCTGTGTCTCTGCAAGTATTTAACTGGTAGATAGTATGGTTCGGTTTTAAATTGTACCCTATCTGCCATGCTAATGTTGATTTCCCCTGTCCGCTCGAAGATCTAATGACGACAATGTCCGACTTTTGAATTGCTTCTTCAATTTGCCTTTCCCAGCTCTTTCTCCTGACAGGAAGTCCCTGAACAATATGTAACGGTCTCGCTGCCTTACCATCATAATAATCATCCGATTGTTTCTCATTGTCTAAATAAGAGACTTTTAACACCCAATTATTCTGAATGGCTTTATTTACGGGTGCTTTTGAAAATGAATCTGTTATGTCCTGAAAAAGAGAAATGACATCAGTTTTACTAACTATCGCTCGATCTTTTGACCAGATAAGTATGTTATAAAATAACGCATTAAGAAATTGGCACTCCGTTCCTTTATTTATATTCCATTCTTTATATAGCAGAGTCTGTATTCTCGCATATAATTCATTTGTTGATTGCGATTCAAAAGAAATTCTATCTACAAAATCACTAAAATTTGTGTTCTGAGATAGTGTTTCCAACTTGTCTAACCAAAATTTCGAAAGCGGCTGTCCTTGTCTTTTATTTATAAGCGCTGAGAGGTTGCCATCTGCAATTTTCATGTTATAGACAAGTTTAAATCTGCCGTCAGGATTTTTTTCGTACACTTCTAGGAAATTCTGAAGAACTCCCAATCCCCAAAAAGTGCCTGCATCCATTTTATTGACAGATGACTTTAGCTGGATATATTCGGAATCAGAAGTAATGGTTTGAGACGTGTGCAAGTCGATATCCTCAATTCCCTCCAATTGTATGGATTTTGTTTTTGCGTCCTTTTTTAGTTCTTGTAGTATTAAATAACAAGCATATAATATCTGAAAATGGATTCCTCTAAAGTTGATGGCTCCTCCATTTCTTTTCTGTAAAATATTATCTAAATTTTCAGCAACCTGTTTTAGGGTTGAGGTTTTAGGTTCAGCTCTCATCATCTAATGATTTTTTATTCTACGATTCAACAACAATAATAGTTCAGACCACATCATACTCAAAAACAACGTTTTTTAATTCAGGTGTAATTAAAAGAGCATCCCCTTTTTTCGTTTTTCTACCAGTTTCGCTTATGAGATGAAGGTTTGTTTTAGCACGGGAACAGATCACATACAGGAGTTTTTTCGAGGCTTCAATGGCGTTTCCAGAAAATATTTCATTCCAATGAGGAATATATCCATTCAATAACCCATAGGCAATTACAGTTTCAAACTCTTCTCCTTTAACTCCTACACATGTATTTATAACAACACCTGTCATTTCTCTATAAAAACTTTTAAATGTCTGAATGTCACTTGGGATAGTAAATGTTGGGTCGTTAAGTCTCTTCTCTATTGTATCAAAAAACTGCTTTCTGCTTTCTATGATATTTGGATATCTTTTATAATCAACACCTATTGCATCAACAAATTGATCGAAACAATCATTTAAGTAATCGATGCCTTCATTCTCGTTGGATTTTATTGAATTTATAAGTTTTAGTAACGCTCTTTCGGTCAAATATTTTTCTTCTAATTCCGTATTGGTTTGAATTCTGAAATTATCGATTAATTCCGCTGCCCACCTGTATCTTAAAGAATATATCTTTGGGTTAGGCTGCGTTAGAAGTAATCGTGACAATTTGTACCAAATATTCTCACGATTTTTCGACATCGGAGCCAAGCCAGAGGCATCAAAATTCACATCTGGTAGAATTGCTCTTAGTTTTTTTGAAATATTCGTTATTAGCCACCATTGTGGCACGAGTACACAAATTTCATCTTCGGGGATCCCTTTATCAATGCTCAGCTTAATTAATCTTGCTATTTCATCTACAATGCGAGATTCGCTTACCATATTATTAAAGGTGATACATCCAATTTTTTTTGCATTATGTCCCGCCGCCCGAATTTCGATTTTCTGTGTTTGAAAATGGCTGTAAAAGTCAATAACTCTTTGGCATGTCCTGTAATTTCCCGATAGGGTCAGAGGGGTAATGGGCATATTGTTAATTTCGGCTCTAACCTCATCTATGTTTTTTGCGATGCCTCCCAATGAGGCATATATTGCCTGATCTGTATCACCTACAAGAAATAGCGATGTTTTCCCCTTTCCAGCTTTAATGATTAGGGATATAATTGCATATAGTAAGTCTTGTGTATCTTGGTATTCATCAACACAGACTAACTTAAATAAATTTGATAAGGTAGCTTGAATTTTAGGATGATTGACTAAAATCCGATAGGAGTAATAGAGTAGAAGTTCGAAATCAATTAACCTTTTACTTTTTAGAATTTTGTGGTACTCTTTCAGTAGATTCTGTTGAACAGACTTAGGTTCAACAAAACTACCATCCCTGTTGAAGCGGAGATTAACAGGATCAATTGACTTTAAACCATGCTTGGCTTTAAGTGTATCCAGGAGGTCTGAACAGAAAGTTTCATCGGCAATTGAATATCCATTTCTTAGCTCCGGTAAATAACATGAATATGGTTTTATAATCCATTCGAGACAACAGGAATGCAGGGTTCCTGACCAAATTCTACTGCTATTTATACCCATGGCATTCAATCTTCGAAAAATTTCTTCGGCAGCTCGAACTGTAAAAGTTAACGCAGCAACCCTTTTTTTGCTGTATTCTTCAATATTGGACACTTCATAAGCAAGCTTATGAATTATAACTCTCGTTTTACCACTGCCAGGGCATGCTGTCAATAAAACATGGCCATTTTGTTGGACAGCGGCTTTTTGTTCGTCATTTAATTTCGATAGAATCACAACAAATTGAAAAATTTGGTTAACTGATCATTTTCGAACGAAGCACAAAAGTCAACCACCAGTTGTTCCGGTGTTTTTCCTTTTTCAATAAATTTCTGGGCTGTATCATAATCTACAGCATCTTTATGACCTCGTATAGCGTTTAGACGATAATTTATAGCTTTTGCTTTTGATGCAGGATTGAGATGAGAAGATGCAAATGCTATGGCTTTTACAATATAGTCTGGTATGAAAGTGTTGTAGACAAGTTGTTCCGCTAGTAATAATGCCAGCCACCCTTTGCCATATTTTTCCGCCAATCTTAATACTTCAACACCAGCAATTTCGACGGAGTTGTTCTCTAACTTATCTTTTGACTGCTGAACGTTAGTCGCTCGTTTATAAATTTTGTTAAGACAATTGACAAATTCATAGCTGTTTCCATTCATCAGTAAGTCTACTTCGAAAGTGTACTTTGAATAAAAAGGTTTTAAGAAGGCGTTTCCATCGCAAAAAGAATCTAAGTGTGCTCTTCTCTCTTCCCCTTTTTCCTGAGACGCACGACAGTGTCTCTCATAGTTCGTGTCATCATCTGAATCTTCTGGTAGTGTCACAATTGATTGGTCGTAATCGGTAATAATGGAACAGTGTTTATTAATTCGATCTTCATGAAAAAGTCTGGCGACATTTACAAATCCTGTGCTTCCAATATTCACTAGACTTACACCTATTTCGTCAAGAGATAATCCAAATACCTTTTTGAACATCGCTGGAATGAGGATCTGTTCTGCATCACCCTCTACCAATAAAATACCCTTAGCGAAAAGAAGGTTGCTACGTACAGCATCTAAATATCGCTCAATTCTGCCAATTTCATTTTCATCTAAATTGTTGGATGGATGAAACACGCGAGCTTCTTGTTTGCCCCTGCAAAGGATATTAACACTACTAATTTTACTAACCGAAGATATATGGGTGGAGTGAGTACTGATAATAACCTGAGTTTTGTTCTCTTTGAGATTATCGAACAGAGTCTTCTGGATATGTGTATGAATATGTGCTTCAGGTTCTTCTATTAAAAGAAAGTTAGCGATTTTATCCACCTTGACTCTTTCGTATTCAAGTAGTTTTAGTGATAAATAGATGAGATTTGCTCCACCTAAGCTTAACTCCCATATTCGACCCTCATGTCCGTCATCATCAGGATCACCCACCCATAATTTAAGAGATTGGAAAAGCTTTTCCATCTCGTTAGGCAGTTCGGATTTAATATTAATATTGGGAGCATAAGTTGTTCCTACAGCTTCTTTTATGCTATTGTCAATGCCCTTTCTGACACTTTGTACCTCATCCAAAGAACTTATTTGATTATTGAGTTTATCAATGCTGTCTACGATTTCGTTCTGTTTAGCTACTTCTACGGTTTTTTCTTTTCCTCTTAGCAGGTTTACTAACGGGTTATTGGAATAGGATCGTAAATCACTTTCTACATCTCTTAAAGCTTTAATAAATGTACAAGATACTTCATTGTGAATGTTTATCTCTCTAGGCAGCCACGTGCCAAATATTAGATCTTCCTTTTCATCAGGGTCGGGAAATTCAATTGATTCAAAATCCCCAACGTATCTTTTGTAAGTAGCTTCATCACTAAAATCTCCTACACCTCGACTTAGATAGACTACCTCATAATCTTCAATAGAAATCTTATTTAATAGTAATTGAAGATCTGCATCATTCTTCCCCACGGTTTTGGAATAATCAAATAGCTCTTTACGAAATTGATATTTGGGACGAAAATAGACTGAATAGCTTCCTTTGTTGATACTATCCATATGACCACTAGTTTGAACTGCTAGTGCTTGGGCTTCTTCACTTGCATCAAGATTTTCAAATTCGAGGGAAATAATTATCCAATGTCCGGTCCATTGGCTACCAAGTGACCTATTAAAGTCACTTGGGTAAAACTTGATATATCTTGGCATTGTATCATCAAGTAATATCCTTAGTGCAAAGAATAGATTGGTTTTGCCGGATCCATTTTCTCCAATGATTGTATTTATACCATTTTTAAAATTGAATTTGGCTTGCTTGAAATTTCTAAAATTACGAATGGAAAGAGAGGAAATAAACATAACTTAGGTTAAGTGCTTAATTAATGTTTTGAAAATCTGAATTTTTATAAAGTTTTCTTGTTTGAAATAATTAAAATCTCACATCAACAACAAGTATTTCTGCAATTTCATTTCTATTATACCCAGATTAGGACTTCCTTCAATTCTGAACGTATAATTGATCATATTTTGGGTTTTGTCTAGCTTTTCGACCAAACAAATCTGCTTAATACACTTTTCTTTCAAAATTTTTGTGATACGATTCATTATTTTAAGGCTAATGTATAAAGATAAGACTTTAATCTAAGAATATATCATTAAACGAGATGTTCCGTTGATAAGAAAATTTAAACTTGAAAATCAAACAAATATATTATTCAAATGAAAACAGCTTATCTATACGTCCGTGTAAGCACAGACGAGCAAAAGAAAAAGGGTTACTCTTTGCCAGAACAAGAGGATAGATTACTAAAATATTGTGATTATAATAATATAAAGGTTCTGGGTGTTTACAGAGAAGACTATTCAGCAAAAGATTTTAATCGACCAGAATGGAAAAAGTTGCTTGCAATAGTCAAGCAGAAGTCAAGAGAAGATAGGAACATACTCTTTATTAAATGGGATCGATTCAGTCGAAATATAGAATGTGCTTATGAAATGATCGGGTTACTACTTAAATATAATACAATACCGATAGCTATCGACCAGCCAATAGATCTTTCTGTTCCCGAAAGTACCGTTATGTTAGCTGTCTATCTATCGGTACCGGAAGCGGAGAACAGTAGGAGAGCCATGAACACAGCAAATGGAATTCGCCGCGCAAAACAAATGGGAAGATTTCCTGGAAAGGCTCCTTTAGGATATATCAATATGAGCGGTTTTGATGGAAGGAAAATAATCGTTCCTAAACAGCCCGAAGCGAATATAATAAAGTGGGTCTTTCGTCAATTAACCAAGAATAACAATAAGATAGATCATATCCGAAAGACAGCTTATGCAAAAGGTTTAAAATGTTCGCGCTCACATTTTTTTAGAATTATACGCAATCCGGCATACTGTGGCCTTATATCAATAAAGATTTCTTCAAAAGAGCAGCAAATGGTTAAAGGAATTCATGACCCCTTGATTTCTGAAGTATTGTTTAATGAGGTTCAGCGTATTATTACTAAAAAAAGAATAGTTACGTCTAAAACTAATGAATTGAATGAAACTTTTTATCTGAAAAGTTTTCTTCTATGTCCTATTTGCTACAAAAGGCTTTGTGGCAGCTTCTCTAAAGGCAAAACAAAAAGATATCCTTATTATCATTGTAATGCTAAATGTAAGACAAGAGTAAATGCGTTAACTCTTAACGACGCTTATTGTAGTGAACTTCAGAGCCTGCAGCTTTCTAAAAATGTGACAGAACTATTTAGTAGTATTTTGGAGGATTGTAATATAAATATAAAGAAAGCAGAAGATATACAAGAACGCAACATGCTAGTTCGAAGATTAAGGGATCAGGAGTTGCTACTTTCCCAAGCAAGAAAACTATTTGTAGCTTCTGTATTAGGAAATGATGACTACTACGCTATTAAAAGAGAATATCAAATCAATTCTCAAAGTATTAAAGGAGAACTTTCCAATGTAAATACTAAATTGGAAAACTATAAGAAGCATCGTGAGTTGATGTCAGTTTCGTTCATAGATGTTTTTCAAGTATTTAAACATTTAGAAACTGCAGATAAGATGCATTTGGTCAGCCTAATACCACCTAATAGATTTGACTTGCAGAAGAGAAGTGTATCCTTGCATCTTGATAGTGCCTTATCAAAAATATTACTCCCAAAAATATCCGAAAAACAACAGCCATGAATTATATAGAAAAAAAGATCTCCACTAATAAAGCTATGGCGATATTAGCTAAAAATGGAATTCATGTAAATGAGAAAGAGACTGCTATAATATTAGATTTTTTATATTTAATGGCCAAATACTACAGCGTTGATCCATGTAGCTTGGATGCCGAATCCTTAAGGAGATATCGAACTCAGGAAAAATGGTAGGAGAGTGGCTACAAACCTCATTTTTTGCGTCATCGATAACCAAAGACTAAATATTTTTGTTAAAATTTTCGAACTCTAAATGAACATGCTTTAATGTATTGGTTCATAGCTTTTTATGGGTATAAAAAAAGGAGACACTTTCTATCAAGTGTCTCCTTAAGTGGAGCTGGAGAGATTCGAACTCTCGTCCAGTCATGGTACTGTATACGCTTTCTACATGTTTAGCTTCTCTTTGATTGTCGGGCGAGGGAAGGTGAGTCGCTTACCTATACCGTACGCCGTAGTTGCTGTTTCTCACAAGTGCTTAGCAACATCACACTTGCCAGTTCTATTGTTCGATGCCCCGAATGTTAAACCAAAGAACAGGATC